>DHCMC07803__coassemble_585_pt1 | contig 56394 bp, 48 predicted proteins | sample DHCMC07803__metabat2_low_PE_050 | metagenome-assembled genome bin DHCMC07803
CGGTGGGGTGGTTGTGGGTTTCGTTCTTGAAGAGGAAGAGCCAGTCCTGGTCCTCGCCGTCGACGTCGACCGTGACCTTGACGGTGCAGGCGTTGATCTCCTCGGACTCGTCCAGCCCGGTGAGCTGGCCGGTGTGCTTGAGCCACTTGGCGCCGAGCGTGCCCATGTCCATGAGGCAGACGGGCTTCTCGTCACGGCCGAGCTCGTGGCGCATGGCGAGGTAGCGGTCGAAGGCTTCCTGCACCACGGCGTCGTCGATGGAGACTTCGTCGAGCACGGTGCCGAACGTGGTGTGACGGCAGTGGTCGGACCAGTAGGTGTCGATGACGCGGATCTCGGTGATGGAGGGGTCGCGGTCTTCCTCGGTGAAGTATTCCTGGCAGAAGCGGATATCCGCGAGGTCCATGGCCAGGCCGCGCTCGGCGATGAACGCGGAGAGGCCCGCCTCGTCGAGCTCGCGGAAGCCTGCGAGAATCTCGACGGGCTCGGGGTCGGGGATCTCGGTTGCGAGGGTCGCGGGCTTCTCCAGCGAAGCGAGGCGCGCCTCGACGGGGTTCACCACGTAGTGCTTGATGGCATCGATGGAAGCGTTGTCCAGCGCGCCTGCGATGAGGTAGACCTTAGCGGAGCGTACGGTGGGGCGCTCGCCCTGGGAGATGAGCTGGATGCACTCGCTTGCGGAGTCGGCTCGCTGGTCGAACTGGCCGGGCAGGAACTCGACGGCGAACATTGAAGCTCCCTCGACGTGCGGGAGCTCCTCGTAGGTGACATCGACTTGCGGCTCGCTGAAGACCGTTGGCACGCAGGAGAGGAAGAGCTCTTCGTCGATCCCCTCGACATCGTAGCGGTTGATGAGGCGAAGACTTTCGATGCCCTCGATACCAAGAATGCTCGTGAGCTCGCTCTTGAGCTGCTGGGCCTCAACGTCGAAGCCCGGTTTCTTCTCCACGTAGATGCGCGAGACCATGGATCCTGCCCTTCCCTAGGGTGGTTGCATACCGTCTACATGATACGACACGCTGCGTGGCGGCACGTCCCGCTGCACGAGGTTCACGAGGTTTCTGCGGTAGCCGGGCGCTCTCGTCGCGGTTTGCGCCCTCCGCGAGGGGAAACCACGCACATTCTGGCTGGACTGCCGGCTGCAAAACATTCGTGCGTCTTGGCGGTGGTTTTATCTAGTGACGGCGAGTAAAGGGCTTGCCCGCAACACTCCTACCTGTTGATTCTTTGTCTTCTAGGAGGGATCTACTCTGGAAATCCGATTGTGACCACCGCCAAGACGCGCGAACTTGGAATAACGGTTCTTCTGGCGGTGATAGGGGTCGAAAAGGCAAGCAAAAGGCGCGTAATGCAGCCGACTTCCATCGGACCGGCGTGCGCTAATGGCTAATCGGTCCATTAGGTACGTCGAAGTCGCTGCTTCCTCGCCGTGCTGAAAGACGCTTCCCGCTGGAGATGGGTCCAGATTGAGGGCAGGCCTCCGCTGCGCGGAGTTCGTTGCGATGAATTAGTAAATATAAAACGATGCCAGCTGCTGCGAAGATAAGGGCGAAGAACGGAAGCGAGACGAATAATACGAGGAAGATGATATAAAACGGGATCGTAAGTATGATGTACCAACCCGTTCCCGGCCCATCTGCGGCGTACTGCCCGTTCATGTGGCAGAGGATAATCCAGCATGCTAAGGAGACGGTCAAGCAAAAGGCGGAGACGGCATACAAGATGACCGCCGCCGTCCGCTTGCCGTTTTGGCTGCGGGGCGGGTGTGCGATAGGCGACATGGTAGCTGGCTGCGGTGCCATCGGATTCTGCGGCGGATGCATACGGGCTCCATTCCCTAGGGTCTGTTCTATTTTAGAGCTCTTATCAAGATCTCCATTCGATTCAATTCGAGCGGGATGCGCTCCTTGTGGGGGGATACATTGAGATGGTTCGCTTGGAGTTGCCGGTTTTACATGGATGGCGTTCGCATTCTAGCGCCGGCTCACGTTATGATGTGAGGCGAAAGCAGAGAGAAAGGGCTCATATGCTGCGCATCGGCCACGGTTACGATGTCCACCGCCTCGTCGAGGGGCGCCGCTGCATCATCGGCGGCGTTGACATTCCGCACAACAAAGGTCTGCTCGGGCATTCGGACGCTGACGTGCTCGCGCACGCGCTGGCCGATGCTATCTTGGGCGCGATGCGCGGCGGCGACATAGGCAAGCTCTTTCCCGACACCGATCCCGCCTACGAGGGCGCCGACTCGCTCAAGCTCCTTGCCGAGGTCATGGCCTATGCGCGCCGCGAGGGTTACGAGTTCGTGGACGCGGATTGCACCCTCGCGTGCCAAGAGCCCAAAATCAGCCCTTATCGGGATCGGATGCGGGAGAACCTGAGCCGTGCGCTGGGAGTGCCTGTTGAGTGCGTGGGCGTCAAGGCCACCACGACCGAGAAGCTCGGCTGGGAGGGCAAAGGCGAGGGCATCGGCGCTTGGGCCGTGTGCCTGCTGGAGCAGCGCTAGTCCAGCAGCGCTGGCGCCTGTCGCGTGGGCTGGGGCTCTCGTTGGGGGCTCCTCCTTTTCGCGGCGGCGCTCGAAGCCGCACGTCTGAGAATCCCCGTTAATTCTGCGGCTTGGAAGCTAAGCTTGAACCCATCCGGTATGATGAGCGGCGCTGGGGTACCATGGACAGCGAATGCCAGACGCACCCCTTCGATTGCCATGCGGGCTGCCGTATGGATGCGGACGGGGCGGTTCGAGCCGAGCATACCGGGATGAGCCTATAAGGAGCTACTCGTGAAGATCTACAACAGCGCCACGCACAAAAAGGAAGAGTTCCAGCCCATCGAGGCGGGGAAGGTCCGCATGTACGTGTGCGGCCCCACGGTGTACGACAACATCCATATCGGCAACGCGCGCACGTTCATCAGCTTCGACGTGATCCGCCGCTGGCTCATCGCGAGCGGCTACGAGGTCACGTTCGCGCAGAACCTCACCGACGTGGACGACAAGATCATCAACCGCGCCAACGAGCAGGGGAGGACTGCGGCCGAGGTCGCCGAGGAGTTCTCGAAGAAGTTCATCGACGTGATGCGCCGCACCAACGTGCTGGACCCCGACGTGCGTCCCCGCGCCACGAAGGAGATCGGGCCTATGATCGGCATGATCAAGAGCTTGATCGAGCAGGGGCACGCCTATGCCGCCGATAACGGAGACGTCTACTTTGCCGTGCGCAGCGACCCGTCGTACGGCGAGGTTTCCGGTCGCAACATCGATGACCTCATGGTGGGTGCGCGCATCGCGGCCGGTGAGCAGAAGCGCGACCCGCTGGACTTTGCGCTCTGGAAGGCCGCTAAACCCGGCGAGCCCAGCTGGCCGAGCCCGTGGGGCGAGGGCCGCCCTGGCTGGCACACCGAGTGCGCCGCCATGGTCCACCGCTACCTGGGCACGCCGATCGACATCCATGGCGGCGGCTCCGACTTGGCCTTCCCGCACCACGAGAACGAGTGCGCGCAGGCAACGTGCGCTTGGCATGAGGGTTTCGCCAACACCTGGATGCACACGGGCATGCTGCTCGTTGACGGCGAGAAGATGAGCAAATCGCTCGGCAACTTCTTCACGTTGGAGGAGGTGCTCGAGAAGCACTCCGCGGCGGCGCTGCGCTTGCTCATGCTGCAGACCCACTATCGCTCGCCACTCGATTTCAGCTGGGAGCGCCTCGAGGGCGCGGAGAACTCGCTCGCCCGTATCGCCGGTACGGTGCGCAACCTCAAGTGGGCGGCGGATCACGCCGAGGGCGAGCCGGATGCCGAGCTTGCTGCCGGTCTTACGGCCGATATGGAGCGCGCGGCAGCCGAGTACGAGGCATGCATGGACGACGATTTCAACACCGCGGGCGCCGTCGCCGCATACTTCCAGCTCGTGACCGAGGCAAACACGTACCTTGATCGCGCGGCGGGCGCTGTCGATCCCGAGGCGGCGCGCGTGTGCGGTGCGGTCATCGCCGGCGCCCTTACCCAGCTGGGCGTGGAGCTGCCGGTTATCGAGGAGCCGCTGCCTGTTGGGCTGCTCGGGGTCGCTGCAGGCCTGTGCGCTTACACGGGTGACGACGTCGACGAGGCTGCTGAGAAGATCCTTGCTGCTCGAGCCGAGGCGCGCGCTGCGAAGGACTGGACCCGTGCCGACGCCATTCGCGACCAACTGCGCGATATGGGCCTCGTGATCGAGGACACCGCCGCTGGCAGCCGCATCAAGCGGGCGTAGCAGCCGTGCCAGTCCGCCAATGAGCAATGCGGGCCGCTTCTCCGAAAGGGGGAGCGGCTTCGTGTTCTTGGACGGTCACGGCAAATTCGCGCTCTGCATCGGCTGCTGGCTAGCTGGGGTCCTTACCCGCGCAACCCGAGCTGTTCGAGCAGCGGTTCCAGGTACGAGCGGTTGCAGTCGTCGAAGCCTTCGCGCATGCCGTCGAGGGCGATCTGCTCGCGCTTGTTGCCGCGCGCGATCTCGCCTTCGAGCATCTTGAAGTAGATGCGCATGGCGATCTTGTCCAGCGCTCCGAGGCGCTCGAAGTGAAAGCCCCCGCGGCAGTAGACCCATGGCAGGTCGGGATAGCTCTCCGCGGGGAAGGAGCGGCGGAACGCCTCCTCGTGCTCGCTGGCAGGCCAAAGGTCGCATGGCATGGGCGTTGCACCCACGGCGACTACGGCGTAGCGCTTCTCGGGGTGCTCTGCCATAAAGGCTTGGAAGCGCTTGGAGCCCTTGATGCTCGCCGCGTGGAACCAGCTCACGAAAACAACGAGCCCAGCGTCCGCAGCCGCAGACTCGATGTTCTCTAACGGCTCGGGTCTGCAACCCACCTCTTCTGCCATCCAGCTGGCATATGTCTTGGCAGACCCGGTTTGGGAGCGGTAGACGACGGCGGATTTCATGGGACCTCCCTGAGACGCGTGCTCCGTACTACTATTCCCCGGGAGGTTGCGCTCGGTATTGCCGTGGAGAATGCCTTACCAAGCGCTGACATCCTACACCGTTCACGGAGCGTTTCGTATACTTTCGTATCGGAAGGAACCTGCGAAAGGTAGCTTATGGGAAGCAGACAGCAAGGCGGTCGCCGGGGACGCGGCGGCTCAGGCGAGGGGCGGCAGCAGTCCGCGGGCACTCGGAGAGGCGGTGCTCCGCGCGCCGAAAATGGCAAGAAGGCCGCGCCCGGGCAGGGTAGAGCCCTGCGTTCCGCCGGAGCGCGCTCTAAAGCCGGGAACGCGGCCGGTGGACGCCCGGCTGGCGGCCGGACTGCTGGCATGTACATCGAAGGTCGTCGTGCCGCCGCAGAAGCGCTGCGCACGGGATTTTCGGTCAAGCGCGCGCTCGTGGCAGAGGGCGAGGATCGAGACGCGGTGCTCTCCAAGCTCGTGACCGACGTGCACGCTGCGGGCATCCCGGTGCTTTGCGTGCCGCGCGCGGAGCTCGACGGGCTGTCGAGCCACGGCGCGCATCAGGGCATCGCGCTCGAGGTGGGCGCCTTCCCGTATGCCGAGCTGGCCGACGTGATCGCGAACGCTGGGGAGGGTCCCGCCCTCGTCGTGGTGCTCGACCACGTGACCGATGCCGGCAACTTCGGCGCGATCGTGCGATCCGCCGAGGTGGTGGGCGCGGCGGGCGTGGTCATCGCCAGCAAGCGCGCGGCAGAGGTTACGGTCGCGACGCACAAGACGAGCGCCGGCGCCGTGATGCATCTGCCGATCGCCCGGGTGCCCAACATCGCCCGCGCGCTCGAGGAGCTCAAAGGCGCGGGGTTCTGGACGGTCGGCGCGAGCGAGCATGCCGAGGGGGTGTGCTGGGATGCGCCGCTTTCCGGTCGCATCGCGCTCGTCATGGGCTCGGAGGGCGACGGGCTGAGCCGACTCGTGCTCGAGACCTGCGATGACCTTACGAAGCTGCCGCAACATGGCAAGACCGAGAGCCTGAACGTGGCGCAGGCGGCTACGGCCCTTTGCTACGAGTGGCTGCGCCAGAACTCGCGCTGACGCGAGCTGTCAAAACGTCGATCAGATCAAGAGGCGCCTGACGTCAAGAAGTGCCTGGCGTTGCGCGCGTGAGAGGGAGCTATGGGCAAGAAGAGCCGGCAGAAGGCGAAGGCGAAGCGGTTCGGCGAGGGTTCGGCAAAGCCGATCGTGAGCGCGCAGACATATGGCGCGGGCAATGCGTTCGCCTCGGCGTTCGTGAACGAGAGCGTGGTCGATCCGGCACGTGGTACGAACTCGCGGGGCGAGCGCGAGCTTCTGGTGGTCGATGGCTACAACGTGATCCACGCGAGCCCGCGCTACGAGAAGCTCATCTTCGACCGTTCCGACGACCCCTATTCCAACGACGTTTACGACCGCGCGCGCACGGCGCTCATCGCCGACGTGGCGGCCTTCGCGCTGCGCCGCTACGATCCGGTGATCGTGTTCGACGGCGCGGGCAACGTCTCGGCCGATCGGCCCAACCTGCCCCAGGCGGGCGTGTGCATCGAGTTCTCTCCCACGGGCGTTTCGGCCGATACGGTGGTGCAGCGCCTGTGCACCGAGGCTCGCGAGGCCGGCCGCGCCTGCTCGGTGGTGACGAGCGACGGCACCATCCAAGCCACGGTCATGGGCAAGGGGGTCACGCGCATCTCGGCGCGGATGTTCGTCGAGGAGATTCGCCAGGTGGATGTCGACGTGGCGGAAGCGGAGGCCGCGCCGGACATCAAGCTCACGCTCGGTAGCAGGCTTTCGGCGGACACGCTCTCCAAACTCCAGGCGCTTCGCAACCGCATGTAGGGCGCACCGTTTGCTGGGTTGCTGAGGGCTACCCGTACGTCGATGCGAGCTGACCCTGCCTCGATGTATCACGCCCGTTCCCGCCTGCGCCGCTTGCCGACGAGCCGTGCGCCCCAATCTACGCAGCCGATACACTGAATCTAGGTATGGCTCGTTCAAAGGAGTTGCGTCATGGAACTACCCAGCAAGCGTCCCGATGACATGGTCCGCATCACCACGCCCGAGCTCGCGCAGTCGTTTATCGACGAGCAGGTCGAGGCGCTGCGAGAGCAGATCGGTGAGGGCAACGTGCTGCTCGCGCTTTCCGGCGGCGTCGATTCCAGCGTGGTGGCAGCCCTGCTCATCCGTGCGGTGGGCAAGCAGCTCATCTGTGTGCACGTGAACCACGGCCTCATGCGCAAGGGCGAGTCCGAGCAGGTCGTTGACGTGTTCAAGAACCAGATGGACGCGAACCTGGTTTATGTGGACGCCACCGACCGCTTCCTCGATCTGCTTGATGGCGTGGCAGAGCCCGAGCGCAAGCGCAAGATCATCGGCGCCGAGTTCATTCACGTGTTCGAGGAAGAGGCTCGCAAAGTGGCTGGCGAGGTGAGCTTCCTGGCGCAGGGCACCATCTACCCGGACATCGTCGAGTCCGACGGCGTGAAGGCGCATCACAACGTAGGCGGTCTGCCCGACGACCTGCAGTTCGAGCTCGTCGAGCCCGTGCGCCTGCTCTTTAAGGACGAGGTGCGCCAGGTTGGGCGCGCGCTCGGGCTGCCCGAGTCCATGGTCGAGCGCCAACCGTTCCCGGGCCCCGGTTTGGGCGTGCGCTGCCTGGGCGCGATCACGCGCGACCGCTTGGAGGCGCTGCGCGAGGCCGATGCCATCCTGCGCGAGGAGTTCGATGCGGCAGGGCTCGCTGGCAAGGCGTGGCAGTACTTCGTCGTGGTGCCGGACATGCGCGCGACCGGCGTGCGCGACGGCAAGCGCGCCTACGAGTGGTCTGCCATCATCCGTGCTGTGAACACCGTCGACGCCATGACCGCAACGGTACCGGAGCTCGACTGGTCGCTCATGAAGCGCATCACCGATCGCATCTTGGCCGAGGTGCCGGGCATCTGCCGCGTAGCGATGGATCTCACGCCAAAGCCCATCGGAACGATCGAGTGGGAGTAATATTTGGGAACACAATTCCCAAATCTGACCAAACTGGCGTAACGTGAGAACATGGCCTCTCGGAAGGGAGGCCATTTCATGTATATAGAACGCGAAATAGAGCCAACGATTGGCAGTATGCTCAAACAAGGCAAAGTGGTGCTGGTGATAGGCGCTCGCCAAGTCGGCAAGACGGCGGCCCTCGGGGAGCATCTGGGTGAGTCGTCCGGCTACATCTCGATGGAAAACCCTCGCGACTACCTGCCCGCAAAGCAAGATGACGTACTGTTCTTCGAATCGAGGGAACCTCCCGCTGATCATCGACGAAGTCCAGCGCTCCCGAGCTCATCTCGCCCATGAGATGGGTGGTCGAACAGTCTGACGAGAAGGGGCGCATCGTGTTGTCCGGCTCGCGGGCACACCATCTCATGAAGGGCGCGAGCGAGTCGCTAGCCGGTCGAATCAGAATCGTCGAGCTACCGCCTTTGAGTCTGAGGGTGCTGGGCGGGCGCCTGCGCGCTGCCGAGCGTTACGGCCGTACGATGGGCGGGTGTCGCTCTGTGCTCGCTTTTCGTCCTCGTGCAGATGCTCATAGGGGTGGGGTGAGTTCTCCTGGCTTGGCGACATCACGCCGCTCGCGCTCTTCGCTCTGGGAACCGCCGTCTTCTCGTGGCGCGACCTGAGCGTGTAGGTCGTGTCCGGGAAGAGCTGTACAGTTCATGCACGAACCCGCCGCTCATATAATGCATAGCGGGCATAGACAGCCTAATTGCACATAATGGGGTGGCGTCCGCTATCCGCTTGTATCCCTTCAACACGCCGAAAGAGGCCGCCATGGACTACCTAACCACGTTACATGAAGCTATTAAGAAAAAACTGATCGCAGTTGAAGGGCCGCTTGAATTCGGAAACGGCGGAAGCAGGACGCGGAAGCTTTACCACCTCAAGCGCCTGGAAGACAACTTGGTCGTCCCGATGTCTGGAAGCGTTCGCGCCATGTATGAGCGCGGAGGCGGAAGCGAGCTCGACGGGAAGATGTGCTCCATCCGGTCTAGCTCGGCAATGACGTTCAACCTGCTTGGAAACGGTCCTGTGAGGATCACTTCAGGAAAGCATGCTGGAAGCTATGAGCTTGCCTATGAGTACCAGCTGCCGACGTTGCGAAACAACCCGCATCCGGCGAATCTCGACGCGTATCTGAAAGGCGAAGGAGAAGACGTCTACTGCGAGATGAAGATGTTCGAATGGCTCGGGACTCCCCGTCACACCCTTCGCCCCGATTATCTCGAAGCGACTCACTACCTCGTTCCTCGCGAAGATGCCGAAAGGTTCGTAGCGATGTTCCAGAAACTCGCGTGTATCTGCGTCATGGGAAGGGGGCGTAAGCCTGAACACCTTTCAGGTGGAAGGTACGACAGCCTGCAGATGACGAAGCACCTGCTCGCGATCTACGGAAAGCTCGTGAACGACGCCACGTACCGACCAGGAAAGGTGACGCTGCTGAACTGCGTCTGGGAGTTCACCAACCCCAGCACCCTGGAAGGCTACATGGAGAAATATCTGAAGATGGAAACGGAAGAGCATAAGGGCTTCGAAAGCTTTGAGAAGCTTGCCGAAGAATATATTGCCCCGCTGTTTGAGGCACAAGGTACGTCGCTCTCGATTGAATACATGACCGCGGCTGAGCTGATGGAACTCGTCGAATACGAACCTTGCCACCGTGCGAAGCTGGAGCGCTACATCGTCTAGCGAAGCTGTCTCGCCCGATTCCCGTTAGAAGGCCTCCCATGCTTACGGTGCTTAAAGGTACCCCGCGGCGTCCGGTCAGGGCTGCCGGCACGCCGCGAGGCCGACGTTGTCGCGCGTTGTTCGCGCCGCATGCCGCGCCGGGCCCGAGGGCCCCGACGCTGGTGCGGGTTCCGGTTGCGAGTGCAGGTGGTTATGCATGTTGCTCGGAAGCTGCACTCACTCGGGCTTTTGCACGCCAACATCGACATACGGTTTTTTTGATGGTCTGTATGCTGTGCACCCTGAATGCCGTTGAGAAAAAAAGACAAAGAACCTGCTCAGCAAGTAACCGGACAGGAGGACTTCCCTGTTTTATTGATATAAGTCTGTGCCGTCCTCCTCGCGGCATGCGGGTCGTGTCGGAAGGTCGCCGACCGATAGGGAGGGGGTGAGCTCATTTTGAGTTCAACTCAGGTGGCCGAGAACCGGCCGATTCTGGTGAATGAGGAGGCCTCAGGACGCTACGTAGAAGAGGCCATGGAAGTGCACGATCTGATTGCTGGGCGGGGGCAATCGCGGCACGTGGCTCCAGGAAGAAGCTCTTCAAGGCGGTAAAATGCTCCTGTCTAGACAAACGAAGCCCCGGTCCTTGCGGCCCGGGGCTCCTTGGAAAAGGGGGGACAGTTTTGGCGCCGGCGAGTCGTTTCGGCGCCGATACAAGAGCTACAGCGGCAGGGCAGTCATCTGGGTGTAGACGCGCGCCTGGTACTCGCGATCAAGATCGTAGAGGCCCTTCGGATCGCTGCCGAAAAGCTTCATGTTGGTGATCATGTCGCGAGCGTTGGTCTCCTCTTCGCCCTGCTCGGAAACGAACCAGTCAAGGAACTTCATCGTGCGGACGTCATGATGCTCATGGGCGACCTCGTAGCAGTGGTGGATGAGGCTCGTGACATACTCCTCGTGTGCAAGGCCAGCTTCAAGCGGCTCAAGGTCGTTCTCAAACGTCTTATCGGGCTTAGCGATGGCCTCCATCGTGGGCTTGTAGTCGTTATCCAGCAGATAGCGGCGGATCGCCATGGCGTGGTCCATCTCCTCCTTGGCCTGGATTTCATACCAGTTGGCGAAGCCTTTGAGACCGCGGTCGTCATAGTAGTCGGCGAAGGTGAGGTATAGATACGCCGAGTAGAGCTCCTTGTTGATCTGCTCGTTGAGTACGCTCGTTACCTCTTCGTTAAGTGCCATGGTTTCTCGTCCCCTTCGAACGCAGCGCCGGCGGGCGCATTTTTCCTCATCGATGGATATACCCAATCGTCGGTGGTGAAACGCGAAACCGGGGTCCTCGCAACTCCATCACAATGTGCTACCCCGTGCATGGATGTTGGGGGCCACGGTGGCCGGTGAGGGCTCGCGTCGGCAATCGGCATGACGGACTGCTATGCGGAAAGATCCAAATGGTAGAGGTACATCTCGCGTGCAAGAACGCGGCGCTCCTCTCGGTTGCAGCGATGCGCCGCTACGCGTTTGAGGCCGTGGTGCTCGTAGAATTGCCAGCTGCACGAGGTGTCGGTAAAGAGGTAGAGGCTCTGGGCGGAACGGTCGGCGCAGTATGATGCGGCGGCGTCGATGAGGACGCTGCCGATGCCAAGATGGCGCGCGCCCCGTCCAACCGCCAGAAGAACGATCTCTGCTCCGCGGTCAACCCCGCTTTGCTCCAGGAGGCCGTTGTTCACGCGAAGCGAAGAGCGTGTGTAGGAGCGCATCCATTCTGCCGCGCTTTCATCGAGTTCGCGCAGGCGTTCGAAAAGCTGAGCCTCCAGCTTGAGCCAGCGGTCCGCATCGGCCGCGCGCTCGCCTTCAACGCGGGCGAGCACGATGCCCTGCGGTACGCCATCGATAAGGGCGACCTGGGAAAACGTCGATGTGCTCAGGCAATATGCCAGATCCATCTCGGCTTCTAGATGGTTGTATTCCTCGATTTCAGAGCGGGTATGCCACTCCGGACGCAGAATGGATGCGACCGCATCAAGGTCACCATCTTCAAAGGGGCGATAACGTACGCGTGAGACCACGGTCACCTTCTCTCTTGGGACTACATTCGTTCTATCACGTTCGCATCGGCGGGTTGTGTCGGCTGCGTGACGGCAAGGAATCACCGCGGTTCGCACGCAGATCGCTCACAGGTTCTTGTCAATTTATCCGGGAGTTGTTGTATCCTGCGCGAATTCGCGCTTTGCGCTACATTAGAGAGTATTCATTGTTGTCGGGCGGTTTTGCCCGGCTTCGTCGCAGGAGGAGGGCGGCATGGGAGCTGAACGTAAGATCAAGCGCGCGCTGATCTCGGTCACCGACAAGACGGGGGTGGTCGAGTTCGCGCAAGCGTTGGTCAACGACTTCGGCGTCGAGATTATCTCGACCGGAGGTACGGCTAAGGTGCTTGAGGAGGCTGGCGTGCCGGTCAAGCCTATCGAGCAGTTCACGGGGTATCCCGAGATGATGGACGGTCGCGTGAAGACACTCCATCCCAAGGTCCATGGCGCCTTGCTCGCGCGCCGCGATTCCGAGCAGCACATGGCTGAGGCCGCGGAACACGGCATCGAGTTGATCGATCTCGTCTGCGTGAACCTTTATGAGTTCGAGAAGACCGTTGCCGACCCCGACGTCACCTTCGAGAACGCCATCGAGCACATCGATATCGGCGGTCCGAGCATGCTGCGCTCTGCTGCGAAGAACAACGACTCCGTCACGGTCGTGTGCGATCCAGCTGACTATGATGCGATTCTTGATGAGATGCGCGTTCACTGCGGTGCCACGACGAAGAACACGCGCCGCCGCCTTGCGGCAAAGGTCTACACCCGCACCGCTGCGTACGACACGGCTATCTCGCTGTGGCTCAACACCTATCTGGAGCTTCAGGAGCAGGCCATCGATCCCGAGGAGCCCTTCGATCCGCCGTCGATCATCGACTTGCACCTGAGCAAGGTCCAAGATCTCCGTTACGGCGAGAATCCGCATCAGGCAGCTGCCGTCTATCGCTTCGATGGTGAGTTCGCCCAGCTCGTGAGCTCTGCGAACCCGCTTGTTGGCGCTGAACTCATCCAGGGCAAGCCGCTCTCGTACAACAACCTGCTCGATGCCGATGCTGCATGGAATGCCGTGCGCGAGTTCGATGAGCCCGCCTGCATCATTCTGAAACATCAGAATCCGTGCGGCTCTGCGATCGGCGCGGATGCCACCGAGGCCTACGACCGCGCGTTCGCCTGCGATTCCAAGAGCGCTTTCGGCGGGATCATCGCCGTCAACCGCGAGGTTCCGCTCTCGCTCGTCGAGCACTTCGCCGATCAGAACAAGCAGTTCGTCGAGGTGCTCATCGCTCCGAGCTATACGCCCGAAGCACTTGAGCGTCTGGCAAAGCGCCAGAACCTGCGCGTGCTCGCAACGGGCGGTGCCGAGGGCCATGCGAAGCTCGAGCTTCGCTCCGTCGATGGTGGCATGCTCATGCAGAGCGTTGACACGGTGGACGAGGATTCGACTGAGTTCACCTGCCCGACCACCCGCAAGCCAACCGATGCCGAGATGCGCGACCTTTTGTTCGCGTGGAATGTCGTGAAGACGGTCAAGTCGAATGCCATCTTGGTCGCTAAGGACCGTGCCGGCATCGGTATGGGTCCCGGCCAGCCGAACCGCGTCGACTCGGCGTTGCTCGCCTGCGAGCGGGCCGAGGAGGCTTGCGAGCGCATGGGCGTTTCTGCCAGCGGATTCGTTGCTGCGAGCGATGCGTTCTTCCCGTTCCGCGACAATGTCGACGTGCTCGCAGAGCACGGCGTAACGGCGATCATCCAGCCTGGCGGTTCGGTGCGTGATGACGAGTCCATCAAGGCGTGCGATGATCACGACATCGCGATGATCTTCACGGGCACGCGTCATTTCCGCCACTAAGCACGTTCTGAAGCTGGGAACCAAGACCCACGTTCGAGCAGATGGGGCACGGGATCATTCCCGCGCCCCATCTTTGTTTATATACGCATGTTCGCGGATAAAAAAAGTATATTTCGTCAAGCGGGATGGGCCGAAATTCCTTTTGGCCCCGTGAAGAAACGCACCGTTTTCATCGTGGTGGATGTTCGTTGCTCTTGGCGGTGGTCCAATTGCGTTTGGTCAGATAGACACACCTCTTCTGCTATTAAACGTGCAGGTAGATGAATTGCACTTCATTGGTCTACTCTGCCAGATTGGATTTGACCACCGCCAAGACAATCGAACTGTTCTTCGGGCTGTTGGCGATGCCCTTATCAGGGTCTCGCAGCGGTGTTTCCGTGTCTGATTGATGAAGGGGCACCGATTTCGCTTGGCGATTTGTTTTGGCGCGGGGGTTGCAAATGAGAATGCCGCACATGTAAAAGCGCTTCGTAGGGAGGCTACGCGAGGTGCACGCAAGATCGCCCATCTAGATGCTGTGTGAGGTACGCGGTATCCATAGGAATCTGAGAGCTCAGCTTGTTGAGGGTACCAGCAGGCGGGTATGAGGACATCATTCTTGCTTGAACTTGATGAAGCAGTTCCGATGGGGGCTACAATGGCTTCGGAATGGAACATGCGCGCCGCCTGCTGTGCAAACGATCTGGGGGCAAGCGTGCTGAAACGCCCGTCGCTTGGGGAGGCACCTATGGCAGATGAAATTTTTTCGCTGGGTGAGCCTGCGCTCGTGTGCCGCTGGCGCCTTGCCGGCAGACATGTGCCCATGCTCAACCGGCACATGCGCGCCCTATCTCAGCGCCATCTTCAGGATGGTCCCATAAGCGCGAATATGCTTTCTTGGGTCAAGCAGCACATAGAATGGGCGCTCGCCGAGGATACGACCGCCGTGGCGGATGGCGTTCTCATGCTGGTGATCGATGAAGCGGGTCAGGCAGTCATGAGCACCGGTGCTTACGTGCCGCTCGCTGATGCGACCGCCGACGTTCTCATGGCTCGCGCCGCGAACGCTCGCGTGGAAGCAGATAGAACGGGAATCGCGCCTGAGGTGCTCTGCTCCGTGGCGAATGGGGTCCTCACGGTGGGTATATCATCCGAGGCGAATCCCTGTGCCGCAGTGAGTTTGGCCGAGCAGCTCGCACAGACGCGCGGTGTTCGCGTCGAGCGTGATCCAGCCCTCTCGTACCGCGTCGTTGGTGGACTTGCTGCGGGCGCGGTGGCTCTTCTTTCCGACGAGCACGGAGCGGTGGCTTCAATCGATGGCGTGGGGACTGCGGCAGATGCAGAGCTGATTGCATTTTTGGTGTCCGCATTCGACAAGCTGCGTGACTCTGCGCGCCGATGACCGACGATTTCCAGAGAGGAGATCTACGATGCCGCAAATCTTCGTCGTCGAGGACGATGAGGCTATTCGTATCGAGCTCGTGCAGCTTCTCGAACGCAACGGATACGAGGTGCGTTGCGCCGAGCGCTACGAGCATGTTGTCGATGAGGTTCGCGCTGCTGAGCCGGACCTGGTGTTGCTCGACCTCACCCTGCCCGGGACAGACGGCCAGTTCGTCTGCCGCGAGCTCAGGGCGGTCTCGGAGGTCCCCATCATCGTGCTCACCTCCCGGGTCACCGAGATCGATGAGGTCATGAGCATGACCTTGGGTGCCGACGACTTCATCCCCAAGCCTTACAGCGCCCGCGTGCTTCTGGCGCGCATTCAAGCGTTGCTGCGTCGTGCATCCGGGACGGAGGGGCGTACGGCGATCGAACACGGCGGCGTCACGCTCGACCTTTCTCGCTCCGTTGCGTCGGCTGAGGGCGGCCAGGTGGAGCTCACGAAAAACGAGTCGCGCATTCTCTCGCTGCTCATGCGTCGCGCTGGGCAGATCGTCTCGCGCGAATCCATCATGCGCGATCTGTGGGATTCCGATGCGTTCGTGGACGACAACACCCTTACGGTCAACATCAATCGGCTGCGGGCGACCCTCGCTAAGATCGGCGTGACGAATTACCTGGTTACGCATCGCGGCCAAGGCTATTCGGTGTAGGAGTTTCGATGGGTTTCGCGTCGTACCTGCGCTCGGCGGCTCCGCTTTTCATTTTTCCGGCGGCTGCTTTGGCGCTCATTGCGTTTGTGCTCGCCATCGCCGGTGTGAGTGCCGGGATCATTGCCATCGTGTGCCTGGTCGGTATCGTGGCGTGCGCTTTGGTTCTGGGGTCCGATTGGATGCGCAAGCGCGAGTTCTTCGCGGACCTTGAGCGGGCTGCAGAGGGCATCGAGCATCCGCTCTGGCTGTCCGAGATGGTCGATCGCCCCGAGCATCTGGAAGGCGCCATTGCCTTTGACGCGGTGCGCGCCATCGCCAAGACCGCCAACGACGATGTCGCTGCCAGCCGTCGCCAGCTGGAGGATTACCGTGAGTTCGTGGAGACCTGGGTGCATGAGGCCAAAAGCCCGCTTGCCGCAGCGCACCTCATGCTCGACAACATGCGAGACGATCCAGATCAACCAGAGGGAGGGGAGCGGCTGGAGCGCCTCGATAGCGAGCTTCGAAGGGTTGAAGGCTACATCGACCAGGCTCTCTTCTATGCGCGGTCCGAGACCCTCGACCGCGATTACCTCATTCGCCGCTATACGGTGCGCACGCTGGTAAACGACGCGCTTAGGGCGAACGCCCCGACCCTGATCGAGGCGCATGCGACGCCGGAGCTGGGCGCGCTTGATTTTGAGGTCTTCACTGACGAGAAGTGGATAGCGTTCATTTTGGGCCAGGTGGTCCAGAACAGCGTGAAGTATGCGCCGGCGAGCGGCCTGCGCATCTCCTTCGATGCTCGCTTGGTCGCACAGGGAACAGCAGACGAGCGGGTCGAGCTTTCCGTGGCGGACAACGGGTGCGGAGTGATGCCAGCTGATCTGCCGCGCGTTTTCGACAAGGGCTTTACGGGCGAGAACGGCAGGACCGGCAAACGAGCGACCGGTATAGGCCTGTATCTTGTGAAGCGCCTCTGCGACAAGATGGGTGTCGGGGTCCGAGCGGACTCCGTTGCGGGTGAGGGTTTCACGATAACGTTCTCTCTCTCCACGAACCGGTTCCACTTCGTGGATTGATGCGTTCTGCAGGGATTGCGCGCGCGACCGGCACCCGATTATTGCGAACTTGGGAAAACGTACGTGCTGTGCTCCAGAGGTGCTCGGAGATGGTACCATCTTGCAGCACATGCCGGACTGCGCTGTTTACGTAGCCCGGCGATCTGTACGGCGCCGCCCGCTCCGGCACGGGGCGGCACAGATTCGAGGAGGCATTCGTGGTAGCAGACCACCGATCCATGCACACGCACACCGCCGGCGAGCTTCGCGCCGAGAACATCGGGCAGGAGGTCACGCTCACCGGGTGGGTGTGGCGCCGCCGCGACCATGGCGGTCTCATCTTCTGCGACCTGCGCGACCGCACCGGCATGACCCAGTGCACATTCGATCCCGAGCACGCGGCAGGCGACGCGTTCCACACCGCCGAGACCATGCGCCCCGAGTGGCCCATCCTCGTGCACGGCACCGTGATCGCACGCGACGAGGACACGGTGAACCCCAAGCTCCCTACTGGTGAGATCGAGGTTCTGGTGGACAGCGTCGAGGTACTCGGACGTTCCAAGACCCCGCCGTTCCAGATCGAGGACGGTATCGAGACGGCAGAGGACACGCGTCTGCGCTACCGCTACCTCGATTTGCGCCGTCCCGAGATGGCCTCAAAGCTCAAGCTGCGCAGCGACTTCACCTTCGCCATCCGCAGCGCCCTGCACGACCGCGCTTTCACCGAGGTCGAAACGCCGTGCCTGTTTAAGTCCACGCCCGAGGGCGCGCGCGACTTCATCGTTCCTTCCCGCCTGCAGCCAGGCAGCTTCTATGCGCTCCCCCAGTCGCCGCAGCTCCTGAAGCAGCTCCTCATGGTCGGCGGTGTCGAACGCTACTACCAGGTGGCCAAGTGCTTCCGCGACGAGGACCTGCGTGCCGATCGCCAGCCCGAGTTCACCCAGGTCGACATCGAGATGAGCTTCGTCACCCAAGATGACGTCATGGGCGCACTCGAAGACGTGCTCTCCGATGCGTTCGCTCAGGTGGGCGTCGAGATGCCCACGCCGCTGCGCCGCCTCACGTACTGGGAGGCGATGGACACCTACGGCTCCGACAAGCCCGATACGCGCTATGGTATGGAGCTCGTCGACCTCACCGACGTGTTCAAGGGCTCGGCGTTCAAGGTGTTCGCAAGCGCCGCGAATGCCGAGGGACATGTGGTCAAGGCCATCAACGCCAAGGGCGCCGGCACCTGGCCTCGTGCGCAGATCGACAAGCTCAGCAAGGTTGCCGAAGGCTTCGGCGCAAAGGGCCTCGCATGGATCGCGTTCCGCGAGGACGGCTCCATGAACAGCCCCATCGTCAAGTTCTTCTCTGATGACGAGATGACAGAGCTCAAGAGCCGCTGCGACGTGGAGCCGGGCGACCTCGTGATGTTCGCCGCCGGCCCGCGCCTTGCTTCCGATGAGATTCTGGGTGGTATGCGCTCGCATATGGCCGACGCCCTCGATATTCCGCGCGACGGCCACGACTTCCTCTGGGTCGTGGACTTCCCGCTGTTCCATTGGGACGATGAGGCAAAGCGCTACGAGGCGGAGCACCAGCCCTTTACGCAGCCGCATATCGACCAGCTCGACCTGCTCGACACCGATCCGCTTGCGATGGGCAGCTGCACGTACGACTTCGTGATGGACGGCTTCGAGGCTGGCGGCGGCGGTATGCGTATCCACGATTCCGAGCTCCAGCTCAAGATGCTCGAGTTCATGGGCTTCACCGAGGAGCGCGCCAGGAGCCAGTTCGGCTTCCTCATGGAGGCGCTTGAGTTCGGTGCGCCCCCGATGGGCGGTTTCGCGCTCGGTCTCGACCGCGTCTGCATGCTGCTCGCCGGATGCGACTCCATCCGCGATGTCATGGCCTTCCCCAAGACTGCGAGCGGTTCCGACCTTATGAGCTCTGCGCCGAGCGAGGTCTCGATGGGCCAGCTCAAGGAGGTTGGCTTGCGCCTCATGTAGGGCTGCCGTGCATGAGCAGCGCCCGCGCCCGCACACGATGAAAACGTTTGCCCCGTCTGGCTCGAAGCGAGCTGGGCGGGGTATCCTTGTAGGGTCGTGGCAGGCGTCCACAGGCGCTAAGGTTAGGAGACGGCATGGAGTCAATCATCGAGGTCGTACCGGTTTTCAAGGAGAAGATCTGGGGCGGCCGCAAGCTTGAGGACGAGTTCGGATACGATATCCCGGACGGTCCGGTGGGCGAGTGCTGGGCAATCTCGGCGCATCCCAACGGGGACTGCGTCATCGCGTCGGGGGAGTACGCCGGCAAGACCCTCTCCTGGCTCTGGGCGGAGCATCGAGAGCTGTTCGGGGGCATCGAGGGCGACCAGTTCCCGCTGCTTGTGAAGATCATCGACGCCAAGGACGACCTCTCCATCCAAGTGCATCCGGACGATGCATACGCGGGCGAGCATGAGAACGGATCGCTCGGCAAGAAGGAGTGCTGGTACGTTCTTTCTGCCGACGAGGGCGCCACGATCGTCGTCGGGCAGCATGCCCGCTCGCGCGAGGAGTTTGCTCAGATGGTCGAGGAGGGCCGCTGGGGTGAGCTGCTGAACGTCATTCCCATCAAGCAAGGCGATTTCTTCCAGATCGATCCGGGTACCGTGCATGCCATCAAGGGCGGTACCGTTGTGCTCGAGAGCCAGCAGTCCTCGGACGTGACGTATCGCGTGTACGATTACGATCGCAGGCAGGACGACGGTACCTTGCGCGAGCTCCACATGGCGCAAGCGCTCGACGTCATCGACTACAACCAAGAGGCGCCGGAGGACGGTTCTCGCATAGATACCGGCGAGGCGGTGCAAGTGCTCGAGTCCAATGATTCGTACACGGTTGAGCTTGTGAACGTGAATGGCGAGCTCGAGGTACCCATCCATCATGCTTTCACGTGCGTGAGCGTGGTCGAGGGCGAGGGTACCTTGAACGGCTCGTCTGTTGCCAAGGGCTCCCATCTTCTCGCGCTTTCCGCCTGCGAAAAGCTCGAGCTCACCGGTTCGATGACACTTGTGACCTCGCACCTGTAAGGCCAACAAGGGCGAGTTCGCCAGAACGCTATAGGATGCTCGTGGCGCGTCGGGGTTGCACGGACCCGACGCGCCTTCGCTTTTCGGCTTGTTTGGCACTGCCCAGATCCCTGCCCCTCGCGTCGGCGCTGTGAGATGCATCTTGAGACGTGGTGCCGCGTGCGTATCGGAAGCGCGTGCAAAAAGCATCGCATGACCGACAAATAGTGCCTCTTGGCGAGATGTTTTGACGGTCATGCGACGCTTTGTGTTAACAATGGCTAATTTCTACTTCACAGTCGTCCTCAACAGTGGTAGTTTACTATGGTGAACAAACGGTGATGCCGTGGCTTGTGCACGGCGCGGCTAGCCGTCTGCTCTTGTTTGCAGGTTGCGATGAAAGTTGGTGTTGCCTATGGCTGAAGGGCCGCAGATGCCTGCGATGCCGTTGTCTCTCGCGCGGAGCGGTCAGACCGTTATGGTCTCGCGCGTGCGCGGCAACGAGGGGCTCAAGCATCATCTCGAGGAACTCGGGTTCGTCGAGGGCTCCGAGGTCCACGTGGTCAGTTCGAGCGGGGGCAACATCATCGTGACCATCAAGGGAGCGCGGTTTGGACTTGATACCAAGGTGGCGAGCCATGTCATGACTATGTGATGCCCGCGGTGTCAAGGCGCATCCGTCGCCCTAGTACGGGAGGTCTACGAACATGGAAAGGGGGAAGCGATGAAGACATTGGGAGATGTGCAGGTGGGGGACTCGTCCACGATCGTCAAACTGCACGGCACCGGCGCGCTGCGCCGCCACCTCATGGATTTGGGGCTCATTAAGGGTACGCAGTTCACAGTGGTGAAGGTGGCGCCGCTTGGCGATCCGATCGAGATCACGGTGCGCGGCTATGAGCTGTCGATCCGCAAGGAGGAGGCTGCCATCGTCGAGGTGCAGTGACCTTATTTTTTTGCAGGTAGAGTTAGCTAATTCTAACAAATGCTATCGGCCTAGAATCAATTGTTAGATTTGGGTAATCCATAACGCTAGCTCGGTAACAGGGGGATCTGCGGTACCGCTGAAGCTCCCCGGAATGTTTCAAAGCCTATGGAAGAAGGAATGCATGGCAGCTTCACAGCTTCATGTCGCATTGGCGGGTAACCCCAACTGCGGAAAGACCACGCTCTTCAACCTGATCACCGGTCAAAACGGCTATGTCGGCAATTGGCCGGGTGTGACGGTTGAGAAGAAGGAGGCCAAGCTCTCGCGTGACAAGAGCGTGACCGTGACCGACCTCCCCGGTATCTACTCGCTGAGTCCGTACAGTCCCGAGGAGCGCGTCAGCCGCGATTACCTCATGAGTGGCGAGCCCGATGTGGTGATCCAGCTTCTGGATGCCACGAACCTCGAGCGCAACCTGTATCTTGCCCTCCAGGTTATCGAGACGGGTCTTCCTGTCGTCGTGGCGCTCAATATGGCGGATCTTGTGGAGAAGAGCGGGGACAAGATCGATACGGCCGCTCTATCCAAGAAGCTCGGCGCACCGGTAGTCATGGTTTCCGCTCTGCGTAACACCGGCATCGACGAGCTCATTGCCGCGGCCAAGCGCGCTGCGGCAACCAAAGGCAGCGTGGCTGAGCATACGTTCGATTCGGCGATCGAGGACGTGCTCGGCAAGATTGAGGCGGAGCTCCCCGGTTCCGTTACGACCAACAAGCGTCGCTACTATGCCGTCAAGCTCTTCGAGCGCGACAATGAGGCGGCTCGAGCCATCAACCTCACGAAGGCTGCTGCCGAAAAGGTCGAGGCACTCATCGCGCAGTGCGAGCAGGACTGTGACGATGACGCCGAGTCCATCATCACGGGCGAGCGCTACGCTGTCATCGCGCACATCATGGACGAGTGCGTGAAGAAGGCGCCCGCGACCATGAGCATCTCGGAGAAGATCGACCGCGTGGTCACGAACCGCATTCTCGGCCTACCCCTGTTCGTCATCATCATGTGGGCGGTCTACTCCATCGCTACGAGCGCCGACGCTTTCGGTACCGCAGGAACCGATTGGGTGAACGACAACCTCTTTGGCGAGGGCTTCGAGCTGTTCGGTATGGCGCTCCCGTCCATTCCCGCTGCTATCGAGGGCTTCTTGACCTCGGTGGGTGCGAGTGATCTGGTTTCGAGCCTCGTGCTCGACGGCATCGTGGCGGGCGTGGGCGCGGTCCTGGGCTTCATCCCGCAGATGTTCGTGCTCTTCGTGCTGCTCGCCTTCCTTGAGGACTGCGGCTATATGGCTCGCGTCGCCTTCGTGATGGATCGTGTGTTCCGTCGCTTCGGCCTTTCGGGCAAGAGCTTCATCCCGATGCTCGTCTCCACAGGCTGCGGTGTGCCCGGTGTGCTTGCCACCAAGACCATCGAGAACGAGAAGGACCGTCGCATGACGGTTATGACTACGACCTTCATCCCCTGCGGCGCCAAGTTGCCGGTGATTGCGCTCATCATGGGCGCGCTGGTGGGCGAGGGCGAGGCAAGCTGGATCGCCCCGCTCTTCTACTTCCTGGGCGTTGTCGCCGTCATCGTTTCGGGCATCATGCTCAAGAAGACGAGGCTCTTCGCCGGGCGCCCGACCCCCTTCGTCATGGAGCTTCCGAGCTATCACTTCCCATCGCTTAAGAGCTGGTGGCTGCACGTCTGGGAGCGCGTGAGCGCCTACATCAAGAAGGCGTTCACGATCATCTTCGCCTCCACCATCGTGGTGTGGTTCCTCATGAACTTCGGCGTGTACGAGGGCGTTTTCGGCTTCTTGCCCGAGATCACCGGCGGACTTGAGGAGTTCACCGAGTTCTCCATCCTCGCTATGATCGGCCGTGCCATTGGGTGGATCTTCATTCCGCTCGGCTTCGACTCCTGGGAGACCACCGCGATGTCCATCAGCGGCTTGGTTGCCAAGGAGAACCTCGTGGGCATCGCTTCGACGATCCTCGCCGTGGGCGACGATACCGGTCTTTCGCCCGAGCTGTGGGTCGCGTTCGGCGGGCTGTTCCCCACGGCCGGCGCCATCGCGGCGTTCGGTGCCTTCAACCTGCTGTGCGCTCCGTGCTTCGCTGCCATGGGCACCATCCGCGCCCAGATGAACTCGGGCAGGTGGACGGCCATCGCTATAGGCTACGAGTGCGCGTTCGCGTGGGTCGTGGGCCTCATCATCAACCAGATGTACAACCTCATCGCGCTTGGCCAGGTTGGCATCTGGACGTTCGTGGCCTTCGCGTTCATCGCGGCCATTCTCTTCCAGCTGTTCCGCCCCATGCCCAAGTGGGCTTGGGACGAGGATATCGCTCCGGTTCCTGCCGCGGCGTAGCGTTCTCCTCCGCGGAGCGATCCGTTTGCCATGTGCTGGGGGTGCCTCCCGTGTTGGGTGGCGCCCCCAGCGGGTATGGTTCATGGCGAGGCGACGCGTGAGCTGTGCGAACCGGGTTTGGGATTGCGATCCGGCGCGTTTGCTGGCGGCGCTGCTCCGTGCGCCGCCTCGCTGAGAAGCATATGAAAGGGGCCTGATCATGGGACCAGTCGATATCATCATCCTAACGTTCATCGGCGTTGCTTTCGTAGCCGTGTGCGTTCGTATCTATCGCAAAGGTTCGTGCGCGGACTGCGCGGAGGGTGTTTGCACCGGGCGCTGCAGCTCGCGCACGCGGCGCGCATGTCCTGCCGCGAAGGGCGTCGACGCCGTGGCGCGTGATCTGGGCGAGGGCGTCAAGTGATTGCGGGGATGTAAATGTAAGCGCCCCCTGCATGCCGGCGGAGGGGAGCGGAACTGGCTCTCCAAGCGCTCCGCCTTTGTGGGAAACCACGTTGAAACAATCCTGTGCGACAGTGGTTGAGCGTATTGCCATGCATACCAAGCGTGGTTGAGGTAAGAACTGCCGTCTCAGGGAGGCTTCGATGGATCAGCAGCAGAACATCGATTTCGTGCTACGTACCGTTGAAGAGCGCGATATCAGGTTCATCCACCTGTGGTTCACCGATGTACTCGGTAGGCTCAAGAGTTTCGCCATCAGCCCCGAGGATCTAGAGGTCGCGTTTGACGAGGGGATCGGCTTCGATGGCTCGGCGATCGAGGGCTTCACCACCCTCGAGGAGGCGGACATGCTCGCCTTCCCGGACCCCTCGACGTTCCAGGTGCTGCCGTGGCGTCCTTCGCATAACGGCGTCGCCCGCATCTTCTGCAACATCTGCACGCCCGATCGCAAGCCGTTCGCTGGCGATTCGCGCGAGTGCCTGCGCAAGATGTTCCGCCGTGCGGAGAGCGCGGGCTATCTCATGAACGTGGGCACGGAGCTCGAGTTCTACTACTTCACCGACGATGACCATCCCGTTCCGATGGATGAGGTGGGCTACTTCGACCTCATGCCATCCGATTCCGCTCGCGACCTGCGACGCGATACGGTGCTCATGCTCGAGAAGATGAGCATTCCGGTGGAGTACACGTTCCACTCGTCCGGTCATTCGCAGCACGGCATCTCGCTGCGCCATGCTGAGGCCCTGACCTCGTCCGACGCCATCATGACGGCCAAGTACATCATCAAGCTCGAGGCGTTCGCCAACAACATCCACGCCTCGTTCATGCCCAAGCCCCTTACGGGCGAGTCCTCCAACGCGATGTTCCTGCATCAGTCGCTTTTCGACTACGAGGGCAACAACGTGTTCTGGAGCGAGGACGAGGAATCGCTTCACCTTTCCGATACCGCCCGCCATTACATGGCAGGCATCCTCGCGCATGCACGCGAGCTCTCGGCGATTACCAACCCTACGGTCAACTCCTACAAGCGGCTTGCGCCCGGCCAGGGCAACGGTCCGACCCATGCCATGTGGGGTCTGCGTAACCGCGCTGCGATGATTCGCGTGCCCATCTACAAGCCCGGTAAGGACCTGTCTGCACGCATCGAGCTACGCTCGCCCGACCCAATGGCAAATCCATACCTGGTGAACGCCGTCACGCTCGCGGCCGGTCTCGACGGCATCGAGCGCAAGCTCGAGCTGCCAGACGAGGTCACCTCCGAGCTGATCTCCCAAGATTCCGCAATGCTCGAGGCGGCGGGCTTTGATCCTTTGCCCAGCAACCTCGATGAGGCGCTCGACTACTTCGAGGATTCGGAGTTCATGAAGAACGCGCTTGGCGAGCACATTCACTCGTTCTTCCTCAAGAAGAAGCGTGATGAGTGGGCGAAATTCGCCTCGGTGGTCACCGAGTGGGAGATCGAGCACTACTACAAGAACTCCTAGCCTGGAACACCGGCTCCGAGCCGGGCTCCATGATGGCATGGGGTGCCTTGGCGCGGCCGAGGTCGCCGTGGCGCGGCATGGTTCGAGCGGGTCGGTGCGGTGTTCGTCATTCTACATGGCGAGTTCTTCGTGCAAGCTGGTAGCTTAGGGTATTATGTAACGCGATAGAGGAGGTGTCGCATGGCCGAGAAATGCGTTCTGTTCATGGCACGTACTACGCGCTTCCATGAGTTTGTGCGCTCGCTCACCCAGACTATGGGAATCGAGGTAAGCCTAGCGACTCCCGATTCGCCTACGGCTGCGCACGATTTCGACCTGCTGATTCTCGATGCCGACGGCATCCGCAGCGACCGCATCGACCAGATCGCCTCGTGGCTCGAAGAGCGTGGCAGCATCCCCATGCTCGTGATCGCCGATGACGAGACGCTTCCCGGCCTTCGTTTGCCGGGGCACGCGCGCTCGGATTTCATCTGCCCTACTGCTAAGCCCGCCGAGTTGGAGGCGCGCGTGCGGCGGCTGCTGGGAGATGACGAGGCGTTCGCTCCCGACGACATCCTGCATATCGATAACCTGGTGATCAATCTTGCGACGTACCAGGTCTATCTTGATGACGAGCCGGTCGACCTCACGCTTATGGAGTACTCGCTGCTCTCGTTTCTGGCTACGCATCCCAACCGCGCCTACTCGCGCGAGGCGCTCTTGCGCCAGGTGTGGGGCTTCGAGTACTGCGGCGGCACCCGCACCGTCGACGTGCACATTCGTCGCATCCGCTCCAAGGTGGGCCCGCAGATCGCCTCGCATATCACGACGGTGCGCGGCGTAGGATACCTCTTCAAGGACTGACGGGCTTGGCCCTGTGATTCCGCGGGGCGCACATCGGCAAGCGCGGGCGCATGTCCGCAGAGCGTGTTCTTGAGCGGGGCGTCGTCTTCTGCTTTCATTAAGATTGTCTGAACCATTTCATAATGAGAGACGATCCGCTGGATATGGGGTAGAAATCTCCCAGTTCTGCGTAAGACGAAAGGAATCAGCGTTATGGACGAGAAGATACCTCACGCTCATGATGATGCGCCGCAAGCAGGCGCTTCAAATAGTTCGAGTGGTTCGAGCCTGCCTCGCATTTCGGTAGAGCCCCAAGCGCCTCAGCCGGCGCCTGCTCAGCAGGATTCGCCGCAGGGCGCCAACAGTCAGCAGGCACCCTCTATGCAGCAGGGTGCTCCGATGCCCCAGCCGTTTTCCACGCAGCAGCCGGTCCGGGCTACGGGCCGGCCTGCTGCCGATCATCCCGCATCAGGCAACCCCGGCATGGGCCAGAGTGCTCAGGCGAGCGGTCCCGCTACGGGAGCCCCCGGATCCATGCCCGGCCAGCCCGCTGCGGCGAACGGCCAGCCCGCCGGCACGATCACGCGCACCGTTGTCAAGACGAGGACCAAGAAGCTTCCGGTGTTCCTCGCCTCCCTCGGCGGTCTTGTGGTGGGAGCCGTGCTTATCATTGCGCTCGTCATGACGGGAGCATTCCGTATCGACGAGACCAATGTCGAGGCTCCGGTGGTCAGCGGCGCTACAGGGAGCGATAGCGGTGGGAGCGGAGGGTCCGTCACCCAGCATATCGAGATCGACCCCGAGGACACCACGCTTGCAGAGGTGGTAGCTGCCAAGGCGCTGCCTTCTGTCGTGTCCATCGGCACTGAGTCTGCCGACGGCGGCGGCATCGGTTCCGGAGTGATCTTGGATACCGATGGCAACATCCTCACCAACTACCATGTGATCCAGGGCGCTCAGGCCATCATGGTCACCGTGGACGACGAGACCAGCTATGAGGCGGAGCTCGTTGGCGTCGATGAGTCGAGCGACCTTGCGGTTATTCGTCTCGTTGATGCTGGGGACGCGAACCTTACGCCGATCGAGATCGGTGATTCCGACGCCCTCGCGGTGGGCGAGTGGGTCATGGCGATCGGCAGTCCCTTTGGCAACGAGCAATCGGTATCGACGGGCATCGTGAGCGCGCTCTACCGTTCGACGGCTATGCGCGACACTTCGGGTACGTCCATCTATGCGAACATGATTCAGACCGACGCCGCCATCAACCCTGGCAACTCGGGTGGCGCGCTTGTCAACTCCGAAGGACAGCTCATCGGTATCAACTCGATCATCGAGTCCTACTCCGGCTCGAGCTCGGGCGTGGGCTTCGCGATCCCGGTGAACTATGCCATCAACATCGCCAACCAGATCATCGCCGGCGAGACGCCCACGCATCCCTACATCGGCGTGACGGTCACCTCGGTGAACCCCTACACCGCGCGTTCCGAGGGGCTCGATATCACCTCCGGCGCCAACGTCACCGAGGTCATAGCGAACGGCCCCGCTGACGAGGCGGGCATCGAGCCGGGCGATATCGTGACCGCCGTCAACGGCGAGGCGGTTACCTCAGCTGACGGCCTCATCATCGCTGCGCGCGAGCATGAGATCGGCGAGACCATCACGCTCACGGTAGTGCGCGGCGATGAGGAACTCCAGATCGACGTGGCGCTCGGCTCCGACGGCGACGTGCAGGCGGAGAATCAGGACGGTACGACAGGCGACAGCTCCGGCGGCTTCATGGACGAGGAGGAATTCCAGCAGTACCTCGAGGACCTCATGGCCAATCGTCCGTAGCGCGAGCGGCACGGCGCCTCAAGGACGATGCCGTATCCGTCAAGCTAGAAGACCCGCGGCGGGACCTGCTCCCGTCGCGGGTTTTGCTTACGAGGTGCCGAGGCGCGAGATGGTACCCTATAGCAGATGCAGACATCGAGGCGGAGGAGTCATGGTGGAGCAAGCCAGCCTATTTGGTGACGGAACGCTTGAGAATGCGGCGCAGGAGCCAGCGCCGGTGGTCATCGGCGGCGACGATGAGCGCGAGCATGCGGCGGCCCGTGTCGCCGAGCTCAACCATCTGCTCGAGTACCACGCCTACCGCTACTACATCCTTGATGCGCCCGAGATAACGGATGCTGCCTTCGATAAGCTGCTCTTGGAGCTGCAGGGGCTCGAGGAGCGCTATCCGGAGCTGGTGACGCCGCAATCCTACACGCAGCGCGTGGGCGGCGGCTTGGTCGATACCGAGCAGTTCCAGCCGGTCACGCACATGGCGCGGATGTACTCTATGGACGATGCCATGAACCTCGATGAGCTTGACGAATGGCTCGAGCGCACCGAGGCCGCGCTCGGTGCCGGGAACGCTGCCTATACCTGCGAGCTTAAAATCGACGGTTTGGGCGTCGCGCTCACCTACGAGAACGGCGCCTTCGTGCGCGCTGCCACACGAGGCGATGGCGTAACCGGCGAGGACGTGAGCCTGAATGTGCGCACCATCCGCGATGTGCCTATGCATCTCGCTGCGCCGGCCCTTGCGCAGATGGGCTCGGACGCTGCGGCGGTCATCGAGGTCCGCGGCGAGGTCTACATGCCCAAGGGCAGCTTCCTGCGGTTGAACGAGGAGGCCGATGCCGAGGGCCGCGAGCCCTTCGCCAACCCGCGCAACGCAGCCGCCGGGTCGTTGCGCCAGAAGGATCCCAAGGTTACCGCCCGCCGCGATCTCGCGACCTTCGTCTACGCCGTGGCCGATACCGCCCCTTTGCATGTCGACTCCCAGCATGCGTTTTTGCAATGGCTGCGCGATGCGGGCTTCTCGGTGAACCCCAATGTGGCACGCTGCACGACGCCTGCCGAGGTGCACGCCTTTTGCGCCGAGGCGCTCGCGCACCGCGCCGACCTTGATTACGACATCGATGGCGTGGTCGTGAAGGTTGACGGCTTTGGCCAGCAAGACGAGCTCGGGTTCACCGCGCGCGCACCGCGCTGGGCCATCGCGTTCAAGTTCCCGCCTGAAGAGAAGATGACCGTTCTGCGCGAGATCCGCATTCAGGTCGGCCGCACGGGCGTGCTCACGCCCGTGGCGGAGTTCGATCCGGTGACGGTTTCCGGCTCCACCATCGCACGGGCGACCTTGCATAACATCGACGAGATCCGTCGCAAGGACGTCCGTGTGGGAGACACGATCGTCGTGCACAAGGCCGGCGACGTGATTCCCGAGGTCGTGGGTCCGGTGCTCGAGAAGCGCCCCGATTTCTCCGTCGAATACGAGATGCCGGCTTCCTGCCCGGCATGCGGGAGCCCTGTCATCCACGAAGAGGGCGAAGTCGCATATCGGTGCGTTTCCATCGATTGCCCCGCGCAGGTGAAGGAGCGGCTTGCGCACTGGGTGAGCCGCGGCTGCATGGATATCGATGGCGTGGGCGACGAGCTCATCGACAAGCTCATCGAGGCGGGCTTGGTGAGCGACGTCGCCGATTTCTACCAGCTCACGGTCGACGACCTGGCAGGTTTGGATACCGGTCGCACCTACCAGAAAGATGACAAGCGCCGCGGCGTGCGCGCGGGCGACCCCATTCCGGTGGGTGCCACGATTGCCGCCAAGGTGATGGATGAGCTGGTGAAATCTAAGCAGCAGCCGCTCTCGCGCGTGCTTTTCGCGCTGGGCATCCGCCATGTGGGCAAAAGCGTGGCGGAGCTCATCGCCCGTCGCTTCCTCACGCTCGAGGCGCTCATCACCGCGAGCGAGGAGGATATCGCGGGCATCGATGGCGTGGGGCCCAAGATCGCCCAGAGCGTGCGCCAGTTCTTCTCGGTGCCCGAGAACCTTGCGGTTCTCGAGCGCCTGCGCGTGGCAGGGCTCAACCTAGAGGAAGATTTGAGCGGGGAGGCGGCGCGCGCCGCTGAGCAGACCGGCGTCGACGTGTCGCTTGCTGAGGCGCAGCCGCTTGCCGGCTTGACGTTCGTGCTCACAGGCACGCTCGAGCGCCGCACGCGCGATGAGGCGGGTGCAGCGTTGAAGGCGCTGGGTGCCAAGGTCACGGGATCGGTCTCCAAGAAGACGAGCTATGTGGTTGCCGGGCCGGGGGCGGGCTCCAAGCTCGCCAAGGCTGAGAGCCTGGGCGTTCCCGTTCTCGATGAGGATGCCCTCGAGCAGGTGCTTGCAACGGGCGCGATTCCCGCCGCGTAGCCATAGGCCGGTTTACGGGATTGCCTTGACGAGCGGATGTCGACGCGGTACTAATTGATGTATCAATAATTGATGCATCAACTATTAGGGAGATGGGGTACCGTGGACCGATCCGGGCAAGACGGCGCCGCGCCAGAAGGACGAGCTGATGGTCAGCCCGACCTTTTCGAACTGCGCATTCTGCTGCATCGCATCAGTCATGTCCAACGACAGATCATGCGCCCTTACATGGCTTCGGTGGGACTCGGAACCGGCCAGCCCAGGCTCCTGTCTTATCTAGAGCGTCATGGCTCGTGCTCTCAACGGGAGCTTGCGGCATACTACGATCTCGATCCGGCGGGCGTCTCGCGCATGCTCGATGCCCTCGCGAAGAGGGGCTTCGTCGAGATTGCTCCCGCTGTAAACGACCGCCGCAGCAAGATCGTCTCGCTAACTACCGAAGGAGCGCGCGTCGCCCATGCATGGGAGGCTGCGTGTCGCGAGGAGGCGGCGGCGATGCTCGACGGCTTTACGCCAGAAGAGGTGGCGGCGTTTGCCGATTATCTGGCTCGCGCCCGCGCGAATCTCAGGTCATACGGCGAAGCGCTTGCCGGTAAGGAGGTCGAGCGCCATGCGTGAGCTGATCCGCATCGCAGGCTACCTGGGACCCTATCGTCGCGATGCCATCATGGGCGTGATCTTGGTGATCTTCGAGTGCTCGTTCGAGATGGTCATACCGGCGCTCATGGCGGATATCATCGACGTGGGCGTGGCGACGCGTGACGTGTCGTTCATCATGCGGCAGGGCGCTTACATGGCAGTCTGCGCACTGCTCGCGCTCGCGACGGGACTCATCTATGCACGCTTCGCCGCGCGTGCTGCCTATGGGCTGGGAGCGCGTCTGCGGGCAGCCGAGTACGAGTGCGTCCAAGATTACTCCTTCGCGAACCTCGATCGCTTCGATGCGTCATCGCTCGTCACGCGTATGACGACCGATGTCACCGTGATCCAGAACGCCCTCAATGCGGGCTTCAGACCCATGGTCCGCGGGCCCGTGATGCTCGCCATGGGGCTAGGGTTCGCGATCTTCCTCAATGCGCGGCTCGCGATCGTGTTCCTCTGCGTGGCACCGGTCATGGCGCTGGGGATGGCGGCGATCGTGCGCCACGTAGGGCCGCTGTACGGCGTCCTCCAGCAGACGGTGGACAAGCTCAACAACGTCGTCCAGGAGATGCTCACGGCCGTGCGCGCCGTCAAGGCGTATGTTCGCGGCGATTACGAGTGCGAGCAGTTCCGCAAGGTGAACGAGGGGCTTGCCAAGACGAGCGAGCGCACGTTCAGGCTGGCGGTGCTGAACATGCCGGTGCTCTATACCTCCATGTACACCGCGACGACGCTCATCATGTGGTTCGGCGGGCAGATGATCCTCTCCGGCTCGCTCCAAGTGGGCGAGCTTACGGGCTTTCTCTCTTACGTGCTGCAGATCCTGAACTCGCTCATCATGATTTCGAACGTGTTCTTGCTGCTCACGCGATCGCTTGCGAGCGTTCACCGCATCTGCGAAGTCTTGGACGAGCACGTCGACCTTGCCTCGCCGCTCGATGCGCTCACCGAGGTGCATGATGGCTCGATCGTCTTCGAGGATGTGTCGTTCAAGTACCGCGCCGATGCCCAAGAGCATGTTCTCGAGCATATCGAGCTTGCCATTCCCGCTGGCTCGACCGTTGGCATCCTAGGCGGGACGGGCTCGGGTAAGACCACGCTCGTCCAGCTTGTTCCGCGCCTGTACGATGCGACCGAGGGAAGGGTCCTCGTAGGAGGGGAGGACGTGCGCCGCTATGATCTAGCCGCCTTGCGTGACGCTGTTTCCATCGTGCTTCAGCAGAATGTGCTCTTTAGCGGGACGGTTCGCGACAACTTGCGTTGGGGCGCGCCCAAGGCAACGACCGAGGAGCTGCTCGATGCGTGCCGTGCTGCTCGAGTGGACGAGTTCTTGGACCGTCTGCCCGGCGGGCTCGACTATGACGTGGGACAAGGCGGCGTGAACGTCTCCGGCGGACAGAAGCAGCGCCTGTGCATCGCCCGCGCCCTGCTCAAGCACCCGAAGATCATCATCTTCGATGATTCGACGAGCGCGGTCGATATGGCCACCGAAGCGGACATCCGGCGCTCGCTTGCTGCGCTCACGGGCGTCACGAAGCTCATCATCGCCCAGCGTGTGAACTCGGTGATGGATGCCGATATGATCGTGGTCCTCGACGAGGGGCATGTGCATGCGGTGGGCACCCATGACGAGCTCCTTGCGCATGATGAGATCTATCGCGAGATCTACGAGTCGCAGGTCCATACGGTGCAGGAAGGGGGCGAGCGCTGATGCCGGCACCGGGAAACAAGCCACGCGACCTCATCGGTACGCTTAGGGAGCTTCTTTCGTATATGGGCAGGCACAAACTGCTGTTCCTTGCCGTTGCCGTGCTGGTGACCATCTCGGCTTCTGCCAACCTGCTCGGCACGTACATGATCCAGCCGACGGTTGATGCCCTGACCGCAGGCGACGTGCCGGCCTTCATCCGCTGGATCGCCATCACGGCCTGCATCTACGTCGCAGGCGTGCTTGCGGCGCTGGGATACACGCAGCTCATGGTCCACGCGGCGCAGAAGGTGCTCGTCGATATCAGGCGCGACCTGTTCGCCCACATCCAGACGCTGCCGCTTGCGTACTTCGACGCTCGCAACCGCGGCGACATCATGAGCTACTTCACCAACGACGTCGACACCGTGGCCGAGGCTATGAACAACAGCTTCGCCATGGTGATCCAGAGCTTTATCCAGATCGTGGGCACGCTTACGTTGATCTTCGTGCTCAACTGGCAGCTCTCACTCATCGTGGTGGTGGGCTATGCGGCGATGTTCGCCTATATCGCGTTCTCCACCAAGAAGAGCCGCGGGTACTTCCGGCGGCAGCAGGCGGTCTTGGGCGAGCTCGACGGGTATATCGAGGAGATGGTTGGCGGGCAGAAGGTCGTCAAGGTCTTCAACCATGAGCAGGCCAACGTGATGGCGTTCCGAGACAAGAACGAGCGCCTGCGCGTGGCGGGTACGGGCGCTCAGGCATACGCCGCCTCGATGATTCCCGCGGTGGTGTCCATCAGCTACGTGAACTACGCGATCGTGGCCGTGGTGGGGAGCCTCATGGCCATCACCGGCATGACCGGGGTGGGCGCGCTCGCGAGCTACCTGGTGTTCGTGCGCCAGACGGCGATGCCCATCAACCAGTTCACCCAGCAGTCGAACTTCCTGCTCTCCGCCCTTGCCGGTGCCGAGCGCGTCTTCGCAGCCATGCGCGAGCCTGCGGAAGTCGACGAGGGGACCGTCGAGCTTGTGAAGACGGGTGAGAACGATTGGGCCTGGAGGATTCCCGACGGCTACGGCGTGGGTGCATGGGGTGCTCTCGTGCCGGTTGCGGAAGCGGGGGCTGCCGGCGAGTTCGTGCCCGATGGTGAGACGGCATCCGAGGGCTGCGTCCCGGCTGCGGCGGCCCCCGCCGCAGCGGATGGCGGCGCCGTGGTACAGCAGACGGCCCGAGGTGTGGATGGCACCGTTTTGGCTGTGGGGTTGGTGCCGCTCCGTGGCGACGTGCGCTTCCACAACGTGAGCTTTGGCTATGATGCCGGCCACGAGGTGCTTCACGATCTCAACCTCTTCGCCAAGCCTGGCCAGAAGATCGCCTTCGTGGGATCCACCGGTGCGGGCAAGACCACGATCACGAACTTGATCAACCGATTCTATGACGTGCAGAAAGGCGAGATCACCTACGACGGCATCAACGTCAAGAACATCGCCAAGGACTCTCTCCGCCGCTCGCTCGGCATCGTGCTGCAAGATACGCATCTCTTCACCGGCACCATCGCGGACAACATCCGATTCGGCAAGCTCGATGCAACCGATGAGGAGATCCGCGCGGCGGCTCGCATCGCGAACGCCGACGGGTTCATCCGCCGATTGCCGAATGGCTACGATACGATGGTCACCGCCGACGGTGCGAACCTCTCCCAAGGCCAGCGGCAGCTGCTCGCCATCGCCCGTGCTGCCGTCGATGGCGCGCCGGTGCTCATCTTGGATGAGGCGACGAGTTCCATCGACACGCGTACCGAGATGCTCATAGGTCGCGGCATGGACCAGCTCATGCAGGGGAGGACCACGTTCATGATCGCGCACCGCCTCTCTACCGTGCGCGATGCCGATGCGATCATGGTCCTCGAGCACGGCCGCATCATCGAGCGCGGCACGCACGAGGAGCTCTATGCGCTGCACGGCGAGTACTGGAGCCTGTGCCAGGGGCTCAAGGAGCTCGACTAGCGCGGCACGGTCGCGCCGCCTGCCTTCGGTGCTCGCGGCGAGGCCATCGCCTTGCCCGGTGCTTCGCTCGGCAGAGGCGGGCTGGCTTGGCTCGTTCTGTAAGGCTTTCGGCTTTGGCTGAGGAATGCTGGTTTGGCCGCATAAGATTGGGTACACTGTCCAGAACCGGGACGCGCAGGCGCGTCCACGTTGATCGGAGGATCTTTATGAACGAAGTCGAGCGGTACGGTAGCCCGATTTATCGGGAGCAGCCGGCACCTCAGCTCATCTCCAGGCGGCTCTACAACGCAGTGCTCACGGGGTTCGTGGTGCTGTCGTTCATCATCATGGCAGCGTGCTCGCACATCACCGGGACGCGCGAGTTCGTGCTCTTCATGGTCCGTAACCCGTTGCTCGTCACCTTGGGCAGCCTTGCTGGATCCATTGGTGGCATCATCTGCATGAGCATCGGCCGCAGCCGTGAGAACCTTACGCTCGGGCTTGTGGGCTACGCCCTCTTCAGCCTGACGTTCGGATTCACCACCTCACTCGCGCTGACCGCCTATGATATGGCGAGCATCTCGATGGCGTTTACCGCCACGGCGGGCATCATGGTCGTGTTCGGTTGCGCCGGCATCATGTTCCCCAACTTCTTCGCCCGTTTGCAGGGCGTGCTCGTGGTCGGGCTGCTCGCAATCGTCGCGGTGGAGCTCGTGCTCGCGCTCATGGGCGTTCAGCAGAGCATCACGGACATCGCGGTCATCCTGCTCTTCTGCGGGTTCATCGGCTACGACGTCTATCGCGCCACCACCGCGGTGCCCACGTTCACGAATGCGCTGTGGTATGCCGTGGATCTTTACCTCGATATCATCAACGTCTTCTTGCGTCTTCTGGCGCTCTTCGGCCGCAGGGACTAGAAGGTCCTTTGAACTGCGAGGGCGGGGCGTTTCGACGCGGTCCTTGGCAGCATTGCACGCGTCGCATGATGGGAGGCCCTTCGGGGCCTCCCTTTTGGTATGCAGCACTCGGCTGCGAAGCGCTCGGCTTTACCGGGGTGGGGGGAATGTGGGCGGTGAGGGGGCAACGCATCAAGCGTAATGAGAAGGTTGATGGGCCGCGATGTTCTGTCAAGTTTGTTTCAAGATACGAAATACTTTAGCAAAATAAAGCAATTCTCGGCATTCCTGAATCCCTATACGAGGGATACGGCTAAACTTGTTGACAATGTGACAGCCTAGCCATCGAGCTTGGCACACAGGCAACTGTTGTCCCAAAGGTAAGGGGGGCCTATGTCCATCAAAGAGATGTCGCGCCGTCGTTTCATCGAGGCGATGGGCGCCGTGAGCGTCATCGGAGCGACCGGGCTCGCGGGCTGTGGCAGCCAGCGCGCCGGCGGCTCTGGCTCGGCTAGCGCATCTGGCGAGATTGCCGACACCATCACGTTCGCCCAGGGCGCCGATCCTCGCGGTCTCGATCCCGCGTACGTCGACGATGGCGAGTCCGCAAAGGTCATGTCCAACATCTACGATACCGTGCTCAAGTTCGACGTCGAGTCGACCGAGGTTCTGCCAAGCCTCGGCGAGATGCCCGATATCTCGGATGATGGCCTTACCTACACCTTCAAGATCCGCGAGGGCGTGAAGTTCCATGACGGCACCGACTGCGATGCCAACGCCATCGTGACCTCCATCACCCGCCAGCTCGAGCCCAGCCGCACCGAGGACATGCCCTACGCGTCCTTCGTATTCGGCTCCGAGTCCACAAACTCCGGCATCGCCTCCATCGAGGCCCCCGATGCCACGACGCTCGTCATCACCCTGCGCGCTCCCTCGACGCCGTTCATCCGCAACATGGCGATGACGCTCGCCGCCCCCATCGTGGCGCCGTCCGCCATCGAGGCTGGCGACTCCAACGAGAACCCGATCGGCTCCGGCCCCTACAAGTTCGTGTCTTGGACCAAGGGCGACAGCATCGTGCTCGAGGCGAACGAGGACTACTGGGACGAGGAGCACAAGCCGCAGACGAAGAACGCCGTGTTCCGCATCATCGCCGAGAATTCCTCTCGTGTGACCGCCCTCAACAACGGTGAGGTCGACATGATCGACGGCATCGACGCCTCCGTGGTCGATACCATCACCGGCGCGGGCAACGAGCTGTTCGACGAGGACGGCATGAACATCAACTACATGGCGTTCCGCAACGACTCCGGCGTCTTCACCGACATCGAGGCCCGTCGCGCCTTCTGCCAGGCGGTGAACGTCGAGGAAATGGTCCAGAGCCTGTACGGCGACTACGCGGGCGTTGCGAACTCCGTTATGCCGCTGTGGATGGCCCCCTATGACGAGGACATCCAGCAGACCGCCTACGACCCTGAGGCCGCCAAGGCCAAGTTCGCCGAGCTGGGCATCACGAGCTGTACCATGCTCACCTACACCAACGTGCGCCCCTATAACTCCATCGGCGGCCAGCCGCTCGCCGAGGCCATCCAGGGCTACCTGCGCGACGCCGGCGTCGAGATGGAGATCGTCTCCTACGACTGGACGACCTACAAGACCAAGGTCGAGACCGACGCCTTCGACTGCTGCCTGTACGGCTGGGTCGGCGACAACGGCGACCCCGACAACTTCATGAACCTGCTTTCCGACGAGAGCGTGTCCATGAACGTCGGCCGCTTCCGCAACGAGGAGTACAACGCGCTCATCCAGCAGGGCCTCGAGACGCCCGACGGCGATGACCGCGACGCGATCTACAAGCAGTGCGAGCAGATGGTCGCCGACCAGATGCCGTGGATGCTCATCAGCCACTCCAAGAACCTCGCAGCATATGCTCCGAGCATCAACAATTTCTACTATCACCCGACGGGTGTTGTGCACTTGGAGCTCATCACCAAGACCGCCTAAGTTTGGGCTTCGCGGTGCAAACGCGTATAATCGTTTGCCATTAGCAGCGAAAACGGGGCCGGGCGCCTTGCCCGGCCCGTTTTGGTGACAACCGGCCCGGTGCCGCCGGGTCTGAAAGGAATGGAAAGGAGGTAGACGACGTGCTGAAATACATCATCAAGCGCATCCTGTTGGCGATCCCGGTCCTGCTGGGTGTCTCCATCCTGGTGTTCCTCATCATGCGCGTGTTCTCGGCCGACCCGGCGCCTGTCGTTCTCGGCCAGCATGCCACCGCCGAGGCCATGGAGGCCTGGCGCGATGCCAACGGGTTGAACGATCCCATCATCGTGCAGTACTTCGACTTCCTCACCGGTGCGCTAACCGGGGACCTCGGCGAGAGCTACTACACGCACACGCCGGTTATCCAGGAGCTTATGAGCCGCTTCCCTGCCACGGTGGAGCTCGCGCTCGTCGCGATCGTCATCGCTACGGTCGTCGGCATCGTGCTGGGCGTCGTCTCCGCGGTGCACAAGAACACCTTCATCGACGGCGTCTCGATGATCTTCGCCCTGATCGGTGTCTCCATGCCGATCTTCTGGTCGGGAATCTTGCTCATCATCCTCTTCGCAGGCGTGCTTCACGTGCTCCCGTCGTCCGGTCGCATCGATCCTCTGCTTGCACCGGTGGGGGGTACGGGCCTCTACCTGGTCGATACCCTGCTCTCAGGTGACTTCGAGGCGTTCTCCGACGCTTTGAGCCACATCATCCTTCCGGCTCTGGCACTCTCGCTCTACTCCATGGCGGTCATTACGCGCATGACCCGTTCGAGCATGCTCGATACCCTCAACGAGGACTACGTGCGCACCGCTCGGGCGAAAGGCCTGCGTCGGGGCCGCGTGAACCGCCACCATGCGCTGCGCAACGCCATGCTTCCCATCACGACGGTCATCGGGCTCCAGCTGGGCGGCCTTCTTGGTGGCGCTATGCTCACCGAGACGGTCTTTGCGTGGCCGGGCATCGGAAAGTATGTGGTCGATTGCATCCTTAAGTCAGACTTCCCGGTTGTCCAAGGAGCGGTGCTCCTGATTGGCGTCATCTTCATCATCGTCAACCTCGTGGTCGACGTGATCTACGCCTATCTCGATCCCCGCATCAAGTACTCGCAGGAAGAGGGGTGATTCGCATGGCAGAACTCATCAACGATGCGGCCGTCCTCCGCGAGGAGGAGCCCGCGCCATCGCAGATGCCGCCTGAGGCGCCGGAGGGCGAGCGCGCTGCGCAGAAGCCCGAGTCGCTCTGGAAGGACATGTGGTACTCCCTCACGCAGAACAAGCCTGCAATGGTGAGCCTTGTGGTCATCTCGCTGCTTGTGATCATTGCCATCGTGACGGCCATTGCACCGCAGGTGCTTCCGTGCGATCCGTATCAACAGGATCTTTCCCAATCGTTCGAAGGGCCGAGTGCCGAGCATTGGTTCGGCACGGACCAGCAGGGCCGCGACATCTTCAGCCGCATCCTTATCGGTAGCCAGATCTCGCTTACGGTCGGTCTGCTCTCGGTCGCCATTTCGCTCACGATCGGCGTCGCGCTCGGCGCAATCGCCGGCTACAAGGGTGGAATCGTCGATACGATCATCATGCGCTTCATGGACATGATGCTCGCCATCCCGTCCATCCTGCTCGCCATCGCGTTCATGGCGGCACTCGGCCGCGGCATCGACAAGGCGATCATCGCCATCGGCTTTGTGTCGATTCCTGAGTACGCGCGTATCGTGCGCAGCCAGATCCTTGCGGTCAAGCAGACCGACTACGTGGCAGCCGCGCGCGTCATCGGCGATTCCGATGCCACGATCATCTTCCGCCACGTGCTACCTAACGTGCTGCCCTCGATCATCGTGCGCGCGACGCTCGGCATCTCTGGTGCCATCCTCGATGCGGCGGCGCTCGGCTTCTTGGGCCTGGGCGTGCAGCCGCCGGCGGCGGAATGGGGCGACATGCTGGGTCGCGGGCGCAACTACATCTTCCGCGCCCCGCACGCGATGATCTTCCCCGGTCTTGCCATCACCATCACCGTGCTCGCTTTCAACCTGCTGGGTGACGGTATCCGCGACGCCTTCGATCCCAAAGCAAGGAAGCGGTGATACCTATGGCATTGCTTGAAGTGAAGGACCTCGTTACCGAGTTCCCCACGCGTAAGGGCATCGTCCGCGCAGTGAATGGCGTCACTTTCTCCATCGACCGCGGCGAGATCCTGGCCGTGGTGGGCGAGTCGGGTTCGGGCAAGAGCGTGACCTCGCTCTCGATCATGGGCCTCCTGCAGGATCCCGGCCATGTTGCCGGCGGTTCCATCACGTTCGACGGCAAGGATCTCCTTGCTGCGAGCGAACGCGAGATGGAGGCCATCCGCGGCGATCAGATCTCGATGATCTTCCAAGAGCCCATGACGAGCTTGAATCCCGTCTATCGCGTGGGCGACCAGATCGTCGAGGCCATCCAGACGCATACCGACATGAATAAGAAGGACGCTTGGGCGCGTGCGGTCGAGATGCTGCGCGTGGTGGGCATCCCTAGCCCCGAGGAGCGCGCGCGCGATTATCCGCATCAGATGTCGGGCGGCATGCGCCAGCGCGTCATGATCGCCATGGCGCTCTCCTGCGATCCCAAGCTCCTGATCGCCGACGAGCCTACGACGGCGCTCGACGTGACGATCCAGGCTCAGATCCTGGACCTCATCTACAAGCTGCGCGACGAGTTCGACATGGCCGTCATGCTCATCACACACGATCTGGGCGTCGTGTCCGAGGTAGCCGACCGCGTGGTCGTCATGTACTGCGGCCAGGTGGTCGAGGAGGGCGAGAAGGTCGAGCTGTTCGACTACCCGCTGCACCCCTACACGCTCGGCCTCCTGCGGTCCATTCCGCGTTTGGAGGACGAGCAGTCCGAGCGCCTCTACATGATCAAGGGCTCGGTGCCCAACGTGCTCGACATGCCCCCGGGATGCCCCTTCTCCGACCGATGCGACCGGTGCTTCGATCGGTGCCGCAAGGAGGTTCCCGAGCTGCGTGACGTTCCCGGTACCGACCGACGCGTCCGCTGCTTCCTGTACGACGATCCTTCCGAGGTCGAGCGCGCCATCGCTACGCAGCGGGAGCGCGCGAACCGCTCGGTGGGCGCCACCGAGGAGGAGGTGCACTAGATGGAAAACGAGACCCTGCTCGAGGTTCAGCACCTTACCAAGAGCTTCGTGGCCGACAGCAACTTCTTTGGCAGGCCGACATCGTTCGTGCGCGCCGTCGACGATGTGAGCTTCTCGATCAAGAAGGGCGAGGCGTTCGGCCTGGTCGGAGAGTCGGGTTGCGGCAAGAGCACCATCGGCAAGATGCTTGTGGGGCTGCTCAAGCCTACGAGCGGCAAAATCCTCTTCGAGGGGCGCGATATCACGGCGCTTCCGCACAAGGAACGCCGCAAGCTCTGCAGCGAGATCCAGCTCATCTTCCAGGATCCGTACGCGAGCCTGAACCCGCGAATGACGATCGGCCAGATCGTGGCGGAGCCCATCAAGACCAACAATATCCTGCCTGCCGACAAGATCGATGCGCGCGTGGATGAGCTGCTCGAGCGTGTGGGCTTGGCGAGCTACATGAAGAACCGCTATCCGCATGAGTTCTCAGGTGGACAGCGCCAGCGTGTCGGTATCGCCCGTGCGCTTGCGGTGAATCCCAAGCTCATCGTCTGCGACGAGCCCGTATCGGCGCTTGACGTGTCCATTCAGGCGCAGGTGCTTAACCTCCTCGACGACCTGAAAGATCAGTTCGGACTCACGTATCTGTTCATCGCCCATGGTCTGAACGTCGTGAAGCACATCTCGGATCGCGTGGGCGTCATGTACCTGGGCCGTCTGATGGAGATCGCTCCCAAGAACTCGCTTTACCATGAGCCGCTCTGCCCCTACACGCAGGCGCTGCTCTCGGCTATCCCGAGTCCTAATCCGCACCTGCAGCGCAAGCGCATCATCCTCGAGGGCGATGTGCCGAGCCCCATCGATCCTCCGGCGGGTTGCCGCTTTGCAGGGCGCTGCTTTGCCAAGATTGGTGCCTGCGAGGTTGGTGCGCCCAACCTTACCGAGGTGCTACCCAACCACATGTGCGCATGCCATCGCTATGCGAACGTGACCCAGGACAAGGTGCTCGACGTCGCCCGCAATTTGCAATACGACGCGGCGCGCCCCACGTATGGTCGCGGAAAGTCCGATGTGAACGCCGATCCCGTGGTGGCTGCTAAAAAGGCTGCCGAGTAACGTTGGCGTTGTGGGCTGCTGCCCCGCACTCTCCATCTGACCGGTAGATAACAAAATGCGGGCCTCCATCCGAGTTGGGTGGAGGCCCGCATTGCTGTTAGTTGGGCGGATGGCAAAAAGGGCGAGCCCTCTTGATGAGAGTTCGCCCTATTCTCTTGTGGTGGAGCCGCGGAGAATCGAACTCCGGTCCACGAAAGCCCCCTGATCGGCATCTCCAGGCTCAGTCGCTGATTTGATCTCGGGTGCCTTGCGCGCAGCGACACGCTCGCGGCACCCCAACCGGTTCAGTCTTAGCCTGCGCCATACCGATTACGTGCGCAGGAGCATTCCCCTAAGATGACACCGCTCCCGGGGCGGGGAACTCCCGGGTTTGGCGTGCTGCTATGTAATTAAGCAGCAAGAGCCAGCTGAGGCTCGTAAGAAGAATTCTTGTCAATTCATTTTGACAGCACCCCTGTTTAACGTGGCGAGGAGACCACGGCCTGCTTCCTCTCTCAGAGCTATCGCGTCGAAACCAGTCGGCCCCAGAAGGCGGTCTGGCAGGCTGCGGCGCTATCACCGCAAAGCCGTACTCGACCTGTCAAAGTACCTGCTGCGCATGCAGCGTGGAAAAGCAGCATACCACGGTCGCTGCCTGTGCTCAAGCTCTTACCCAGCCTGTTCGAGCCTATGCGCGAGAGCGTCAACCAGAAGGTCGATATCATCGGGCGTGCAGATGAGCGGGGGGAGGAACCGTAGCGTGTGATCGCCTGTGGCGTTGAGCACGAATCCGTCGTCGAGAAGGGTCGCAACGAGGTCATGGGCGTCGCATGCATCGGGCGCAAGGTCGCAGCCGACCATGAGTCCGCGTCCGCGCACCTCGGTGACGCAGGGAAGGGCGTCAAGGCGCTCCATAAGGTAGGTGCCGGCATGGACGGCATGCTCTCCATATGCTCCACAGATGAGCTCGCAGAGCACGGCTTCGGCAGCTGCTACCGCGAGGTTGCTACCGCCAAACGTCGTCCCGTGCTCGCCGGGGGCGAACGTGCGGGCGATCTCCGCCCGTGCCACGCAGGCGCCGCATGGAACGCCGCCAGCGATGCCCTTTGCAAGGCTCATGATATCGGGTGTGATGCCGAGCGCCTGTATGGCGAATGGCGTACCGCACCGGAACATTCCCGCTTGCACCTCATCAGAGATGAGGAGCGCACCGGCTGCGTGTGCCAGCTCGGCAGCTTCGTGGACGAATTCAGTGGTAAGGGGATGGACTCCGCTCTCGCCTTGGATCGGCTCGATCAAGATGCCCGCGATCTGCTTACCATGCTGTGCGAAGAGCTCCCGTAGCCCATCGATGTCGTTGGGCTCGCACATGAGGAATCCTCCAGGCAGCGGCTGGAACGGCTCCTGGAGCCGCTCTTGCATCGTTGCGGCCAGGGTCTCGAGCGTGCGCCCGTGGAACCCGCCATGCAAGCAAACGATCGCGTTGCCGCCGTTGCCGTGTCGTTGCGCGTAGAGGCGCGCGAGCTTGAGGGAGCACTCGTTCGCCTCGGCGCCGGAGTTGGCGAAAAACGTCTGCCAAACCTGTTCGCCTGCAGCCGGCTGCGCTGCGTCCATGGCAGCCTGCGCATCTCCGGAGCGCAGCGCTCGAGCGAGCCGCTCCGCACCTTCCATGTCATTATTCGCGAGCTTGGAAAGAAGTGCGGCCACCTCGGCGCGATGCTCGATGTAGTAGTAGTTCGACACATGAAGGAGCTGCTCTGTCTGATGCGTAAGTGCGTTTACCAGCGCCGGATGCCCATGTCCAAGACAGCAGACGCCGATGCCGGCAAGGAAATCGAGATACTCCTTGCCTGTGTCGTCGTAGAGTCTCATGCCCTCGCCATGCGTGAACAGTACCGGTAGGCGACCGAATGTGGGCATGATATACGTCCCATCGAGGGAGCGTTCCTGATCGAGGTCCATGGTTTCCTCCAATGATTGCGGGTGTTGGCGGCATCCATCTGTTGATGAGATGCGCCTTGGGCCGTGGCGACGTTACTCGGTGCCCTCGATGCCAAATTCCTCTTCGACATCCTGCGAGAGGCGGGCGGCGAGTGCACCTACCGGATGCGGATGGCGATCGAACTCGTACGCCTCGGCCGTGGCGTGTATCACCGTGCCGATGCCGGCGTCGGTGAGCAGCTCGAGCAGCAACGCGTGCGGCGTCGTGCCGTTGATGATGTGCGAGCGGTACACGCCGTGGCGCAACGCGTGCACGCACGAGCGCAACTTGGGGATCATGCCCTTGGCGGCCGTTCCGTCGGCGAGGAGCCCTTCGGTCTCCTCGAGGGTGAGGTTCGAGATGAGCGAGCCCTTGTCATCGAAATCCTCGTATAGACCGTCGACGTCGGTTAGGAAGATGATCTTGTGCGCATGGATCGCAGCGGCGATATGCCCCGCGGCGACATCTGCGTTGATGTTGAAGAAGCCGCCGTCCTCGCCCTGCGCGACCGTGGCGACCACGGGGATGTACTCATTGTCGAGCAGGCTCTCGAGGTAATCGGGATTGACCCGGACGATATCGCCCACACGACCGAGCGCGGGGTCGAGCTGCTGGGCGATCAAGGTGCCCGCATCGCTGCCGGACACGCCGACGGCCACGGTGCCATGCCGGTTGAGAGCTGAGACGAGATCGGTGTTGACCTTGCCGACGAGGACCTCGCGGACCACATCCATGACCTCGGGTGTGGTGACGCGCTGCCCATCCTTGAACGCAACGGGCAGATCGAGGCGTTTGAGGGCGCCGCTCACCTCGGCGCCGCCGCCGTGGACGATGACCACGCGCGCGCCGATGATCCTGAGCAGCAAGACATCGCTCATCACGTCATCGCGTAGGAGGTCATCCACCATGGCGGCGCCGCCGTACTTGATGACGACCGTCTTGCCGGTGAGGTTCTTGACCCATGGCAGCGTCTCGTACAGCAGCTCGCCGGTTTCTTGGTAAGGGCGGGTGGAAGCGGTGTCACGTGCGTATTTCATAGCGGCCTCCCAGGTTTGGATAGGAAAAGATAAGGCAAAGGGCAGGCGCCTCGCGGGCACCCGGCCATGTGTGCGGCGAGCTCTTGAGGCGCAGCCGCACCGATTGTGCTTGTGAACGATGCTCTTACGAACGGTAATCGGCGTTGATGGAGATGTAGTCATGCGTGAGGTCGCAGGACCAGATCGTGGTCGCCGAGGCGCCTGCACCGAGGTCGCAAGAGATGACGATCTCGGGGGCTTCGAATCGTCGCAGGGCTTCGTCTTCGTCGAAGGGAACCGCAAGGCCGTCTCGACACACCGGGATGCCCATGAAGTCGATCGATGTGCGCCTCTCATCGAACTCGGCACCGGACTTGCCCAGCGCGGCGGCGATGCGGCCCCAGTTGCAATCACGGCCCGCGATGGCGCACTTCACCAGGGGCGAGTTGGCGACGGCGCGCGCGGCGGCGTCGGCATCTGCATCGTTAGCGGCGCCGCTGACGTTGACCGTCACGAGTTTGGAGGCCCCTTCGCCGTCGGAGGCGATAGCCCTGGCGAGCGCTTCGCATACGACAAAGAGCGCCTGCTCGAGCTCGCGGTACGCGTCGCTGCCCTCCTCGATGGGCTCCGCACCCGGCGCGGCGGCGCCCGACGCCATGAGCACGCACGTATCATTGGTCGAGGTATCGGAGTCGACGGTCACCTTGTTGAAGGTCTTGCCCACGACTGAGGTCAGCAGGCCGCCGAGCGTGGCGGGCGCAACGGGTGCATCCGTGGTGATGATCGAGATCATGGTTGCCATGTTGGGCATGATCATGCCCGAACCCTTGACGCAGCCTCCGACGGTGAAGGTGCAGCCGAGGTATTCGAGCGCTTGGGTCTCGTAGGATACGGCGTACTCCTTAGGATGCGTGTCGGTGGTCATGATCGCGCAAGCGGCATCGTGACCGCCGTCGCGGGCGAGAGCGTCGACAGCTATGGGAACACCGGCTTCGAAGGGATCGGTCGAGAGCGGCTGGCCGATCACCCCGGTCGAAGCGACGAGCACCTGATTGGTATCACAGCCGAGGATCTGGGCCGCGATCTCCGCCGACTCCTGCGCGACGGCGCGCCCTTGGTCTCCGGTTGCAGCGTTTGCGTTGCCTGAGTTCACCATGATGGCACGGGCGATGCCCGAACCCCGACCGCCAAGGTGGTCACGGCTGATCAGGACGGGTGCAGCGCAGAAGCGGTTGGTGGTGAAGACGGCGGCGGTAGGACAGGGCTCGTCTGCAGCGACGAGTGCGAGGTTGAGACGCTCGGGATTCTTCCTGAAGCCGGCGTGAACACCGGCTGCCCTGAAGCCGCGTGCGCTGGTGACTCCGCCTTGCGGAACGGCGCGGATTGCCGCATCGAACTGTTCCATATCCATAAGGTATCTCCTGAGCTAGACGAGGGTGCAAAGCCGAGCGCCATGCAGCACCATCCAGTGTACCGAGCGGGTGCCGCACGGGCAACGCCATCCGCGCATCAGTTATCGCGTGCAAGCGATTAGACGGGGAGGGCGCTGAGCGGCAAGCCTCGTCGCTCGTCGAGTCCGAATACGATGTTCGCGCACTGCACGGCTTGGCCAGCTGCGCCTTTGCAGAGGTTGTCGATGGCGCCGATCGCGACGAGGACCCCTGTGCGACGGTCGATCGCGAGCCCTACCTGGCAGAGGCACGTTCCTGCAACGGAATCGGTGCGCGGCGTCCTCCCCGCATCGAGGACGTCGACGAGTGGGCGTCCTTCATACGCGGCGCGATATGCATCGATCACGGCACCGTCATCAAGAGACTGGGCATCTTCAGTGAGCGGAATGGTAACCGTCGAGAGCAGTCCGCGCTTCAAAGGTGCTAGATGCGGCGTGAAGACCACGCGCCCCTCGAGACCAAGGATCTGCTCGATTTCGGGGGTATGGCGGTGATGGCAGACGCTGTATGCCTCGACGTTCTCCGCGACGCTGCAGAAATGGGTGCGTGCGGTGGGGGTTTTGCCGGCACCCGTCACGCCCGAGATCGCATCCACAACGATGGGAGCTCCCTCGCGGGCCCAGCCCAAGCGGATGGCCGGCGCGGCTGCGAGCGATGTCGCCGTGGGGAAGCATCCGGCGCAGGCAACGAGCGGTGCTGTTCCAGAGGCGTGCTGATCCTTGGCGCGCAGGAGGTCCTCGGCAAAGAGCTCGGGGAGGCCGAATGCGCGTGTGGCAAGGAGTTCGGGCGCGGTGTGCTCCACTCCATACCACGACTCATAGGTTGTAGCATCGGCGAGGCGGAAGTCCGCCGAGAGGTCGATGACCGTCACGCCGCTGTCCAGTAGCGACGGCGCGATCTTGAGCGCCGCGGTGTGCGGCACCGCTAGGAACACGGCATCGCACGTTGCGAGCACGGGGTCGTTGTGCGGGGTGAAGAAAAGATCGGTCGTTCCGGCAAGGGCGGGGTACACGTCGGAGATTGCTTTGCCGGCGTCTTCCGTCGACGTGGCTGCGACGAGCTCGAAATCGGGATGGGCGAGCAGCAAGCGCACGAGTTCGATGCCCGCATATCCCGCCGCGCCCACGACAGCAACCCTGTATCCCATACCATCACCCGTATCGTGAATAAAGAAGAATCGATTATTTGTTGATACGGAAGAATAGCACTCATTATGAGAGATTACGAATTTGTAACAAACTAAGCGGCGAATTCCCGAATACGATCGAGCAGACGGATTGCTTCTTGGCGCCCTTGGATGTACAGATCGAGCAGCTTGGCCGGGTCGCGTTCGATATGGCCCACTTCGACGGGGCGTTGCGGTGCGATCACCAGCGCCCGCCCGTCGCGTTCGTAGTCCCAGATGTGCTCGCGCTGCTCGTTATAGCGCTCGTGGCGCGTCTCGAGGGCCTCGAGCAGGTAGGGATACTCGCTATAGCGAGCTCGTGCGGCAGCCATGAGCTCATAGGGTTCCTTCTGGTAGCCGCGGTGCTGCGTAAGCACGACGATGGCGCGGCGATAGCCCTCGTCTTCGAGCGCGTGCTCGATGGGCACCGAGTCCGCCACGCCGCCGTCGAGATAGAGGTGGCCGTCGATGGAGACCGGCTGGGTTATGAGGGGAAGCGAGGTGGTGGCGCGAAGGATATCGATATCGAGGACGGCATTCTTGACTTCGAGATAGGCGGGAGTTCCGAACAGGATGTCCGTCATCGTGGCGAACAGGCGCATGGGATTCGCGAGGAACGCGTCGTTGTCAAAAGGATCGAGCCGGTCCTGGACATCGTTGAGCATGAAGTCATAACCGATGAGGCTGCCCGTTGCGGTTAGTGACTTGGTGCCGATATAGCGCCGGTCGTTGCAGAACGCGAGATTGACGCGGTTGACGCGACCGATCTGGCGCGATTTGAAATTCAGCCCGTTGAGCGCTCCGGCGGAGACGCCGTAGCATGCGGGAACCTCGACGCCGTGCTCGAGCATCACGTCAAGAACGCCGGCGGTGAACTGGCCGCGGAAGCTGCCGCCTTCTAGGATGAGGGCGGTCTTTCCGGAATGCTCGGCTTTTGCGTGCATGGGTTCCTCCAATCATGCGCCGCCAGAGACGGGATGCGGCAAGTTGTATTCGATTCTTCTACCACAAACGGTTTGCGTTCATACCGTGGAGGGCGGTTCGGGGCGGTTGGGTCGAGCGCGTGCCCCGCAGTGCTCGCGAAAAAATAGCGCCCGATTCGAACATGCCGAACCGAGCGCCTAGCTGCTCCGTGGTGGGCGATGAGGGATTCGAACCCCCAGCCTTGTGCGTGTAAAGCACCTGCGCTAACCGTTGCGCCAATCGCCCGTGGGTACACAGTATAGCCTAACAGAGCACATCGCAACCCTACGGAAATGCAATGTCGCTTCGAGCACGTGCTCGCATGGCCCTGTGGCGCTCGGTATGATAGGGGCACAAGTGGGCGGAGCCGCCGTCCCGCGGGGCTTTTGGAGGATACATGCCTGAGCAAAACGTCTTTTTGCCGGAGGTGGCGACCGGCGAGCTGCGCGAGCGGCTGGCGAAGGTGCGCTACGTTTTCAGCGACCTTGATGGCACCATGTACGGACCCGGTTCCTGCGCGCTCCTGAACGCGGCCGGCGAGCACAGCCTTTCCTTCGTGTCGGTGCTCGTCGAACTCAAGCGCGCGGGCATCGAGGTCATTCCCTGCTCGGGGCGAAATCGCTCTATGCTTCATGAGGACTCGCGCCTCCTTGGGCTCAAGTCCTACATCGGAGAAATGGGCGGCATCATCATGCTCGATCGCTCCAAGGACGAGTGGGAATACTTCACGGCTGATATGGCATACGATTCCGATTGCGGCCTCACGCCCCATGAGGCTATCGAGCAAACCGGCGTGTGCGACGAATTCGTGGGGCGCTGGCCTGGGCTGCTCGAGTACCACAACGACATGTCGACGGGATACAAGCATCGCGAGGTGACGGTCGGACTCCGCGGTGAGATCCCTGATGAGGAGGCGCGTGCCCTGCTTGACGGCTGCGGGCTTGATCTAGACTGGGCGGATAACGGCTATCTCAACTACATCTCGGCGCCCACGACGCTCAAGCTCCCCGAAGGCGTGCCCGGTCGCGCGTTCAACATCATGCCCAAGGGACTCGACAAAGGGCGCGCGATCAAGCGGTTCTGCGAGCTCAAGGGCATCGATCCGGCCGAAACGCTCGCCATTGGCGACGCGACCTCCGACTACCTCATGGCAGATTACGTCGGGGTGTTCCTGCTGGTCGAAAACGCCCTGCACAACAGCGATGCCGAGGAGTTCCTGGCGTCGCATCCCGAGGTTCGCGTTGCGCGCGGGCGGATCGTGGACGGATGGGTCCGCGCGATGCGCACGCTGGTCGAGGCACAGGACTAGCTTGCGGGTTTTGAAACCGTGAAGGAGGGCGGATATGTCGCTGCGCACAACGGCTGACGCAGAGGGCGGGGTGAGCGCCGCCTCGGAGGGCGATGCACGGCCCATTGGTGTTTTCGATTCCGGTTTGGGCGGGCTCACGGTGGCGCGGTCCATCGCGATGGCTCTGCCCCACGAGTCGATCTTCTATGCGGGCGATACCAAGCGCTGCCCGTACGGCACGCGCACCGAGCACGAGGTGCGCAGCTTCGCCATGCAGGCGGCGCGCTGGCTCGAGAAGCACGATGTCAAGATCATCGTCATCGCGTGCAACACGGCGACTGCCGCCGCGCTCAAGGTCGCGCAGCAAACGCTTGCGGTGCCGGTGATCGGGGTCATCGCCCCGGGAGCCCGCGCAGCCATAAACACCACGCGTACACGCAAGGTCGGAGTGCTCGCTACCGATCTCACGGTCAGGTCGGGTGCCTACACGCGCGCCATCCAGGACCTCGATGCGGGCGTCGATGTGTACGGCTGCCCAGCTCCGAGCTTCGTCGAGATCGTCGAGCGCGAGCTCGCAACAGGTGCGCACCTGCAGGAGCGCTGGCTGGAGAACGGCGATATCTTCGACACGCCCGAGATCCGTGCCGAAGTGGCGCGCACGCTCGCTCCCATCACCGGCAGCGATGTCGACACCGTGGTGCTCGGCTGCACGCATTTTCCGTTGCTCGCCGGTCCCATCCGGGCGGCGCTCGGCGATGAGGTTCGTGTGGTATCGTCTGCGGAGGAGACCACAAGGGAGCTTAAGGACATCCTTGCGCGCCGCGACCAGCTTGCCGGCGAGCTCGCCCAGCCCCAGCATCGCTTTGCGACGACGTCGGACAATATCGCGGAATTCGCCGCGGCAGGCAGCTTCATCTTCGGGCAGCCGCTCAAAAGCATCGAGCATGTGAGCATCGACGAGCTGGAGCGGCTGTATCGCTGAGATGCCGGCTCCGGTGCGCCGTTCAGCAGATGCTCCACCAGCGCTGGAGCACGACGCGTTTGCTGCGTCAGGCCCCGCGGCGTCGCATGATTGCGGAATGGATCCGCGCTAAAAGAAGGGATACCTATGGATTACATCGAGATCGATCGCTCGGGCGGTCGCGCAATGGACGAGATGCGCCCGGTGGCGCTCACCCGTGACGTCATGAAGCATGCCCTCGGCTCATGCTTGGTAGAGTTCGGCGATACGCGCGTGCTCTGCGCTGCGACCATCGAGGAGGGGGTTCCCGGTTGGCGCAAGGCGAGCCGCGCAGGCTGGGTGACGGCGGAGTACGCCATGCTTCCCGCCTCGACCGGACGTCGCACGGCGCGCGAGCGCGGCAACCGCAAGGGTCGCTCGATGGAGATCGAGCGCCTCATCGGTCGGAGCTTGCGCACGGTGACCAATATGCGCATGCTCGGCGAGTATACGGTGACGGTCGACTGCGACGTGCTCCAAGCGGATGGCGGCACGCGCACCGCTTCCGTGACGGGCGCTTGGGTTGCGCTTCATGATGCGCTCATGGCGTGGGTCGAGGCGGGCAAGATCGCGCGCCTGCCGCTCACCGGCCAGGTTGCAGCGGTATCCATGGGCGTGGTGGACGGCTGCGAGCTGCTTGACCTCGATTACCGCGAGGATTCGCGCGCAGAGGTCGACATGAACCTCGTGGCGACCGATACCGGCGAGATCGTCGAGATCCAGGGTACCGGCGAGCGCATGCCGTTCTCCCGCGAGCGCCTGGGCAGGTTGCTCGATTTGGGTGACAAGGGCATCGCCAAGCTCATCGACCTCCAAAACGAGGTCACGGCCTTTCGCGACGACGAGTAGGGGATTCTGATGGCACTTGAGAAACTCGATCCGGCAGCGCTCGATCCTGCGCGCACCATCGTGGTGGCAACCGGCAACGCGCACAAGCTCGTGGAGATCGAGACGATGCTTTCCGCGGCGCTTCCCGGCATGAGATTCGTCGCCCTTTCGCAGCTCGGTGACTTCGACGACCCCGATGAGACGGGAACCACCTTCGCTGAGAACGCCCAGATCAAGGCGCGGGCCGCCGTCGAGGAAACGGGCTTTACCGCGGTTGCCGACGATTCGGGCCTTATGGTCGATGCGCTCGACGGCGAGCCGGGCGTGTATTCGGCTCGCTATGCCGGCGTGCACGGTGACGACGCGGCGAACAACGCGAAGCTCCTTCGCTCCCTTGAGGGCGTGGCTGAACCGGGGCGCACCGCGCGATTCGTAAGCTCCATCGCTTTCATCGAACCCGATGGCACGGTTACGATGGGCGAGGGATCCTGCGAGGGAGCCATCGGTTTCGAGGGTCGCGGGTCCTTTGGCTTTGGGTACGACCCGCTGTTTCTGCCTGCGGACACACCGGGCAAGACCATGGCGGAGCTCATGCCCGAGGAGAAGAACGCTATCAGCCACCGGTTCCATGCGCTTCAGGACCTCTGCGCCAAGCTCCGGGCGCCTGAAGGTTCGCTCGCGGGCTCCGATGGCTCCGCTGCGAGCGGGGATTGCCGATGAGGGCGGTGCTCCAGCGCGTTACCCGCGCGAGCGTTACGATCGACGGCAAGGTGACCGCTCAGATCGGCCAGGGCTATCTCATCCTGTTGGGCGTTGGCGCCACCGATACGCCTGCGGAGGCGGAGCGCCTTTGGAGGAAGATCTTCGCCTTGCGCCTTATGGAGGATGACGAGGGCAAAACCAACCGTTCGCTTGCCGACGTGGGCGGCTCCGTGCTCGTGGTCTCCCAATTCACGCTCTATGCCGATTGCCGGCGCGGCCGCAGGCCATCGTTCACGGCTGCAGGAGACCCCCAGAACGCCAACGAGCTCTACGAGTATTTCGTGAGCCTTGCACGCCAGGACGTCCCGCGCGTATCGACGGGGACGTTCGCGGCAGACATGAAGGTCGAACTTGTGAATGACGGGCCCTTCACCATCGTGCTCGATACCTGCGGCCTGTAGGGGCATGGCGTCAGGAGGATGCAGCCCATGCCCGTGTCGATGCGCCCCAGCCTCGGTGCTGCTGGTCGTTCGCCGGACGATCTGCGCCGCAGAGAGGATGGGGCTAGCATATGCCGAGCAATTCTGATAAACTCCATCTGTTTGTCTAGTGTAGGGGTACTCTACCCCTTTGGTGCATACGCCTGCGGGAGGCCGAATACATGGAAGAGGTCGCAGTCAATCACGTTGAGGAAATCCACGAGAAGCTGATCCATATGGTCGGCGACCGGGTCAAGGTCAAGGCCAACATGGGCCGCACCCGCGTGGTTGAGCGCATGGGCACCATCAAGACCGTGCATCCCGCCGTTTTCATCGTCGAGGTCTCCGAGCGTCGTGGGCGCACGTCCCGTCAGAGCTACCAGTACGTTGACGTGCTGACCGGTACCGTTGAGCTGTTCGATCCCGAAACCGGCGAGCATATCTTCACGCCGCTCGGCAATCAGCTCGATGAGCACTAATAGCTTCCGGGTCTCGGCGCCTGCCAAAATCAACCTCTATCTAGGTGTCCACAGTCTGAAGGACGAGCGGGGCTACCATCGCGTTGATTCCGTGATGGCGACGCTCGACTTGGCAGATACCCTCACCTTCGAGGCGGATGACGAGCTTTCCGTCGAGCTGGTCCCCGCCATCGACCTACCCCAAGAGAAGAATTCCGTTTACCGTGCCGTCCGCATGCTCGAAGAGGCGTATGGGCGTTCGGCGAGCTTTCGCATCACGGTCGAGAAGCGCATTCCCTTGCGCGCCGGCTTGGGCGGACCTTCCGCAGACGCCGCTGCTGCCCTTGTGGGCTTATGCCAGCATTGGGGAATCGCGCAAACCGACGCCCGCGCCGTGGAGATCGCCCGCTCGCTTGGGGCTGATGTGCCGTTCTTCCTACATGGGCCGCTTGCATACTGTGCTGGGGCGGGCGACGTGCTCTCTGAGTTGTTCGAGCCGCTCGCAGGACAGCACGTCGTGCTCGTGCAGCCTCCGGGAGACGGCGTGACGGCCGCTGAGGCGTATGCGCGATTCGACGCGGATCCCGTTGCGCTGCCGCCGCTCGAGCCGCTGCTCGAGGCGCTTCGCCGCGGCGAGGCGGGCGCCGTTCCCTCGCTTATCGCCAACAACCTCGCGCCTGCGGCATGCGCCGCCGAGCCGGCGATCGAAAAGGTCGTCGCATGGCTCTCCGAGCAGCCTGGGGTTCTTGCCGCGCAGGTGACTGGGTCGGGGTCGTGCTCGTTCGCGCTGTGCGACACGCAGGGCGACGCCCGAGCCATCGCCACGGCGGCTCGTTCACGCGGTTGGTGGTCTTGCGCAGCAACGATGGAGAAGTCTGGTCCAACCATCACGGAGTGCTAGCATCTGCGCTCGTGTTCTGCTACTATATCCTTCGCTTCGGGTTGTGGCTCAGTTTGGTAGAGCACCGCGTTCGGGACGCGGGGGTCGCTGGTTCAAATCCAGTCAACCCGACCATTGCAAAGATGCAGGTCAGAGGCATTATTTCCTCTGACCTGTTTTGCTATCAAAGCCCTTTCCATCCGTAAAGGGGATGAATCGGGGGTTAAAGGTCATTCTACTGGGCAATCCTGCCGTTCCTGCGAATTGTGGCTCTCTGCTCATCCCACTGCCGAGCTATATCCTTGCGTGCCTTCCAGCTATGGAAAGCGTTGAAAATCGCTTGCTACTCAGAGTTCGTGCTTTAGGATGCATGGTCCGCTCGGTATAGTATCCTGAGCTGCAAGATGAGATGTAAACCGAAAGGAGGGGAAGCAACAATGGAGTCAGGAACTAAGCATCGTTTCCACGAGTTTTTTGCCGGATCTGGACTGGTTAGCTGTGGGCTATCGGATTCGTTTCGTTCGGTGTGGGCGAACGATGTAAACGAAAGAAAAGCTAGGGTGTATCGAGCCAATTTTGACCCTCAGGTACTCCATGTTGGAGACATAGCGGATGTCAAAGGTTCAAAGCTGCCCGCCGCCTCCCTCTCCTGGGCCTCCTTTCCCTGTCAAGATCTTTCACTTGCGGGCAATATCGAGGGGATTTATTCCGAACGCTCCGGCCTTGTCTGGCAATGGCTCCGCGTGCTTGACGAGCAGGGTGACGCCGCCCCTCGCGTGATTTGCTTGGAGAACGTATCGGGATTAGTGAGCGCCCACAACGGTGAAGACTACCGCCATCTGCATCAGGCGCTCGTTAATCGCGGCTATGCAGTCGGAGCCGTTCTTATCAATGCCTCTCATTTCGTTCCCCAGTCGCGACCTCGCGTGTTCGTAATCGGGACAAAGGGGCCAATTCCGAGCTGCCTTTCAGCCGATGGCCCCATCTGGGCCCATACGACTACACTCCAAAGAGTCGCATCAACGATTGACGGCTTCGTCTGGTGGAACTTGCCGAAGCCCGAACGTCGCACTCAGAACATCGACGATGTTGTCGAGCGGCAGGTTCCTTTTGATAAAGATGAAGTCGCAGCGCTCATTCCTGCGAATCATTTACGAAAACTTGAAACATCAGGAAGGGAGTACGCAACTGGTTACCGACGCACGCGTCATGGCAAGCAGGTTTTGGAGATTCGTTGTGATGGTGTTGCGGGTTGTCTGAGAACGCCAGCTGGCGGGTCGTCGCGTCAGTACCTCGTCCATCAAGACGAGAGGGGGGTGCATGCCCGGCTGCTTACCACAAGAGAGGTGGCACGTCTCATGGGTGCGCCCGATAATTTTGAGCTGCCTGGGACGTATAACGACGGTTATTTTGCCATGGGTGATGCCGTCGCCGTACCTGTTGCAAAGTTCCTGTCTGATCGTCTGCTGACACAACTGGTGGAGGCTGCCTATGCCGTATAAAGACGAGCTCGATGATTTCCGCTTTGGGCAAAAGGTGAAGGGGAAGGGTGCGCTGGCGCTCGTTGTTCAGCTCACCAGAGCTTTCTCAAAGGATTCTCTTCCTATCGATCCGGCAGATTATGTAACAGGAAAACAGGGTCAGGTCGCAGGGCTTGGAGAGTCAAATCTCAGAAAGATCCTTGCCGATCATGGTATTACACGGCAGCTTGCTAAAGAAGCGGGCCGTACAAACCGGGGCAACATGGGGCTTATGCATGCATACGCTGAGTTCATTAATGGCCTGCCCGAGCCTGTCGATTTCTACGAAATAGAAAACTACTGGATCGCGTGCGTCAACGAGTATTTTGCCGGGCAGCCATTCAAGCTTGCCAAAGATTCCTCTCGCAGTGTTACCGATGCGGTGAACGGCCTGCTTGAGCAAGCGACGAGGCGGCAAAGGGAGAATCCCGGCATGAAATACGCCGGAACGGTTTTGCAGCATCTTGTTGCCGCAAAGCTTGAGCTTCTTATGCCGACCATTGAAATCCACGGTGCGTCTGATGCCGACGACCAGACCGGCCGAGCGGGTGATTTCATCATTGACGACACGGCGATTCATTGCACGACGGCACCGGCAAACCTGCTGATAGAGAAGTGCCGCAGCAACATCGAACACGGGCTCAATCCGGTCATTATCACCATTTCCGATCGCGTTACGACGGCTCGCAACCTTCTTGAAGACGCTGACATCGGCGGAAGAGTAGAAGTGTGGGATCTCCAGCAGTTCTTGTCGACCAACGTCTATGAGCACGGTTTCTTTAATTCGAATACGAGGAAGAACGTGCTGAGCGAACTTATCGACAACTACAACAGCATCATTGATGAGTTCGAGACCGACCCGAGCTTGCATATCGAGTACGACAAATAGCCATGTGATTTAGAAGGTTTTGTCACAACACACAGCCGATTTCCCGGCACCTCCACCTGCTCGCAGATGAGAGCCCGCAGGTCCTTGGGGGCATCGACCGCGCGTTGCGAGGGAGCCCCCCGGAATAAGATGTCGCGAGTGATCGGACCTCCCGCTCATGGAACTATTGGACTTCCCCGGTCCATCAGCGGCCCATCCGTCGGAAAAAGGTAACGTACAATTTCTTGCGCACTTTGACAGCAGCATAGCGTCCAGATAGACAG
>DHCMC07803__coassemble_607_pt1 | contig 51627 bp, 44 predicted proteins | sample DHCMC07803__metabat2_low_PE_050 | metagenome-assembled genome bin DHCMC07803
GGATCGGCTGCGTCGTCGGCAACGGAAGCACTTGGCTCTCGGACCGCGACGGGACGCGAAGCCTCGGCGCGATACGGCGAAACGGGCTGGGCAGCCGGCACCTGCACCTGATCGAATGAGGTCTCGTCCATGTGGTCGAGCGAGTCCAGGGCAGCTTGGCGAGCAGCCTGGGTATCGAGCTCCTCAAAATCCCCAACACGACCGGTTGCCGCCATCTGCTCGGCAAGCGAGAGATAGGTCGCCGTGGTATCAGCGCCCACCCCCTGCACAGGAGCTTCGGCGTACGCCATTCCCGTCGTAGGCGCGTTCGCAGCCGCAGGTGCGGCGCTGGGAGTCGAGGCTCGACGAGGGACGGAAGCTTTACCGGGCGCAGAGGCCGTCCACGCGGACGTATGCCCCGCGTGCGTGGAGGCGGCAGCCTCGCGGCGCAGTTCCTCGAGTGCGATTTCGTAGATGTCCTTGGAGCGGGAGGCGTCGCAGCTAATGGGCGAGTCCTCGGTAAGCATGGCGTCGATATCCGCCCAAGCGTCCTGTTCGGAAAGAGCGCCCTGGGCGCGCGCGATCACGGGCACGTCCTTGGGCACACCGCGCGATCCGAAGAACCGGCTCGCATCGGAACGCTCGGCAGCGCGGCCATGAGCGCGATGCACGGTCTGGCGCTCTCCACTTGGAACCTCTTCGGCTTCCTCAAGGCGTGCCGAGACGATTCCCACGGCATTGTAGATTCCCACGCCCGCGAGCGCGCCTACCGCGAACGGCAGCGCGCAGCCGCTCACAACCGCATTCGCCCCCTCGAAAGGCAGGGTCACCGCATAGGCCGCCACCGGAATGGCAAACAGGATGCCGCACGACAATCCCGCATGCACTGCACGGGTATTCGAGTGTGAAGCCGCCATGGCAAACCTCCGTCTCCCCTCCCGAACCTTGCCGGGCGGGAACCGCCGCCTTACGCGACGCGTACGGGAATACGATGAATGGTGTTGCCGAGCTTGCGCCCATCTGCAACGGATGTGGTTCGTTTCATCTGCATGTTCCGTCGCGTTCGTTACCCGTAATTATGTGAGATGGAGCAGCATATTGCAAGGTCTCAACCCGTTCGTAACCCGCTCGCGACCGTAGGCGGCCGTTTGGCCTCCCACTGCTTGACGCACCCGCCTTTGGGGAACAAGCATCGAAAGTGTCGCTTGCGCGATCATCTCGCGTTTGGCCCGTTATCGATTGGAGCCTGCTATGTCCACCATCGCCATCGTCACCGGTGCATCCTCGGGCCTCGGCCGTGAATTCGTACGCCTCATCGACGGCGGAGCCGCCGGCCAGGTGGACGAGATCTGGGTGATCGCCCGCCGCGCGGACCAGCTCGACGCGCTCGTGCGCACCTGCAAGACGACGGTGCGGCCGTTCTGCCTCGACCTTACCGACCCGGTCTCCTTCGATATCATCGAGGCGGCCCTCGCCGAGGAGACCGATGCCGGCGTGCGACTCCTTATCAACAACGCCGGCGCCGGATCGTTCGGGTCGTTCGCACTCATGCGCGAGGGAAAGGCGTCGCAGATGGTGAACCTGCTCATGAGAGCACCCGTCGAGCTCATCTACCGCACGTTGCCCTACATGCGCCCGGGCTCGCGAATCATCAACGTCGCAAGCGTCGCCGCCTTCATCCCGCAACCCAAGCTCGCGCTCTACTCAGCCGCGAAGCGCTTTATCCTCGACCTCTCACGCTCCCTCGACGCCGAGCTCGGCGAGGTGGGGATCCATGTGATGGCGCTCTGCCCGAAGTTCATGCACACCGAGTTCCTCGACAAGCCGGGCGATGCCCTTGCGGCGCAGCGCATGACCGTCATCGGGTTCGAGAACGTCACCGATGTCGCGGCAACAGCCCTCAGGGATTCGCGGGCGGGCAAGAGCCTGTGCATCCCCTCGCTGGATATGAAGGCGCTCTACGCTGTGGCAAAGATCGCTCCCTACCGCCTGGCACTCGCCGTCGAGCGCCTCATCGGCGCGATTTAGGACACTGATCACAATCGGTGCGAACTAGCGGGAACCGGCTCGACACCGGCTCGCATCGCATGCGGCTTAGTGCCACATGCCCTTGCGCTTGAAGATCCAAGCGGCCACAAGACAGCACGCCACAGCAAGCAGCAACGGGAACGCCCAGTTATCGACAAGCGCAGCCCCTTCGAAGGGCAGGCTCACGTTCATGCCGTAGAACCCAAAGATGATGTTGGGTATCGCCATGATGATGGTGATGACCGATAGGACCTTCATCACGATATTCAGGTTGTTCGAGATGATGCTCGCGAATGCGTCCATCGTGCCGGAAAGCGTGTTGGAGTAGATGTTCGCCATCTCGATTGCCTGATGGATCTCGACGAGCACGTCTTCAAGCAGGTCCTGGTCATCCTCGTAGAGCGGAATGATACGCCCCTGCATGATCTTGTTAAGCGTCACCTCGTCCGATTTGAGCGAGGTCGAGAAGTACACCAACGATTTCTCGAGGTTGAGCATCTGGATGAGCTCCTCGTTCTGAACAGAGGCATGCAGCTTCTCCTCGGTCGCCGACGAGAGGCGATCTATCCTGCGCAGGTACACAAGGTAAAGCTGGCTTATCCGCAGCAGCAATTGCAGAAGGAAACGCGTGCGAAAGCGCGTGTCGACGCCGCGCACGCGGCCCTCCGCCATATCGCGGATCGGCGTGTTGTCGTAAAGCCCCATGGTGACGAACAGGCTCTTTGCGGGAATGAACACCATCGAGAGCGGCATGGTGTCGTACATGCGCGATGTGGCATCCGCTGGGATGTCGCCCTCACCCGGCGCGATGGGATAGTCGACGATCACAAAAATCTGGTTTGCGTCCTCGTCGTAATCGAGACGGGGCGTCTCCTCCTCATCGAGGGCGGAGCTCACGAACTCCGGCAGCACGCCGAGCTCCTGCTCGAGCCATATGCGTTCCTCAGGCGTAGGTGCCACGGCGTTCACCCAGCAGCCGGGTTCCGGAGCTTCGATGCGCTCGACGCGTCCAGGCGTCTGTGTTTTGAGGAATTCGATCATCGTGCACCCCTTCCGTCGCATGGGCATCCTGCGGATGATACCTCATGGAAAAGGCGTCCGCACGCTTCCGCGCGAACGCCTTGGGAAATCCCGAGAACCTTGACCGCGCCCGTACATAGGACACGTTGCGAACCGATGCTAGAGCATATCGCCTGCGCCCTGCGCGCGCTTTGCCGAGCGGATGAGGAACTCCTCGTTGGAATTCGTGCCCTTGAGGCCCTTGATGAAGGCGGAAGCGCATCGCTCGGTATTCGACATGTTGGCGAGTACGCGGCGAATGCCCCACACGAACGGACGCATCTGCTCGGAGATGAGCAGATCCTCGTTGCGCGTGCCCGAGGCGACCGGATCGATGGCTGGGAAGATGCGGCGGTCTGCGAGCTCGCGATCGAGTTTGAGCTCCATGTTGCCGGTGCCCTTGAACTCCTCGAAAATCACCTCGTCCATCTTGGAGCCGGTATCCACGAGGGCGGAGGCGAGGATGGTGAGCGAGCCGCCGTTCTCGATGTTGCGCGCCGCACCTAGGAAGCGCTTGGGCGGGTAGAGCGCGGCGGAGTCCACGCCACCGGAGAGGATGCGACCCGAGGCTGGCGCTGCGAGATTGTAGGCGCGCGCAAGGCGGGTGATGGAATCGAGCACCACCACGACGTCGCCACCGAGCTCCACGATGCGCTTCGCGCGCTCGATGACGAGCTCGGAGACGCGGGTGTGGTTATCCGCCGGCATGTCGAAGGTCGAAGCCACCACGTCGCCCTTAATGGAGCGCTCCATATCGGTGACCTCTTCGGGGCGCTCGTCGACGAGCAGGCAGATGAGGTGCACCTCAGGATTGTTGATTGCGATGGATTGGCAGATCTTCTTCAGAATCGTGGTCTTGCCGGCCTTGGGCGGCGAGACGATGAGGCCGCGCTGGCCCTTGCCGATGGGGCTCACGATGTCGATGGCGCGACCGGTGATGGAATCCTTGCCGTGCTCCATCTTGAGCAGCTCGTTAGGATAGATGGGCGTGAGGCCGCTGAACTTGGGGCGATTGCGAATCGCTTCGGGATCGAGGCCGTTGATCGTCTTGATCTTGGCGAGGCCGGGGAACTTGTCACCCTGGCGGGCGGGGCGCAGCGTGCCTTCGATGAGGTCGCCGGGGCGCAGGCGCGCGGCACGGATGAGATTCGCAGGGACGAAGGCGTCCTCGCGGCTAGGCATGTATCCATGCGCACGAATGTGACCAAAGCCCTCGTTTGAGATATCGAGGATACCGGTGATCTCGCGGAAGCCTTCGGCGCGTGCGGCGGCTTGGTACACTTCCTCTACGAGCTCTGCCTTCTTCTTGCCGGTGGTGTCGAGATCGAACTCCTTGGCCTTGGTGCGCAGCTCTGCAACCTTCATGGCCGCAAGCTCCTCGCGCGAGAGGCTGGGCTCGGTGGGAGCGCTGTAGCGGTTGTTGCGCTGTTTGCGCTGTTGACGGTTGTTGCGCCTGTCGTTGGAGCGCTCGCCTTGGCCACCCGCCACATGCTCGCGTCTGGCGGCGGCATGTTGGCGACGCGGAGATGTCTGCTCGACAGCCTTGAGGTCGGGCGCCTCCCCCGCTTTGCCGTCACGCTGCTCGGCGACCTTGTCCTTGGCATGGGTGCGAACTGCGTGCTCGGGCTCCGCCGCTTCGGCTGCGTGGTCCTTGGAGGCTGCCTCGGCAACCTGACCCGCATCCACCTGCTCGCCACCTTCAGTCGCGGCCTTAGAGGCGCGCGCACGGACCTTCGTCGTAGCGCCACGACGAGCGCGGCCGGGACGCACATCGGTCTCGGCAGCGCTGACGCCATCGCTGGCAGCGCCTTCAGGAGCGACGGCATCGGGAAGAGGCGCTGAGGGGGCAAAGGACGCCGCAGCTGCTGCCTCAGCCGCCTGCGCAGCAGCCAGCTCGGCTTCTACCTGAGCCTTAGGCTTGCGGCCACGACGGCGCGGACGAGACTCGCCCTCCGGAGCGGTGACAGCACCCTCGTTGGAAGCTGCTTCGACCTCATTGCTTGGAGCTACGAGCGCCTGCTCGGCGCGCGCAGCAGCGCGGCGCTGCTTGCGAACAACGGACGCTTGGGATATCTGCGCGAGCGCACGGGCCTGAGCAACCTCGGGAGTGAGCTCTGCGGGAGCAGCGGTTTTCTTCGTCGCAGCACGACGGGTACGCGCAGGGCGCTTAGGGGCCGCCGCAGCCTCGGGAGCAGCTGCCGGAGCAGCCTCGGTGTCCGCCGTCTTAGCGGTACGCGTGCGGCGGCGTGGACGCGGCGCGCTCGCCGCCTCAGGCGCTACCTCGGCAGGCATGTTCTCATTCTCTTCAGCCACGATACCTAACCAACTCTCTTTCATGGTCTGGTTATAACGACGGCGCGCCCCAGGGCGGCCGAACACTCCTCAAAGTCATTCACGCACACGAATCCCTCATCGGCACGATCTGCACGTCGCGAACGCATAGAAGGACCGTTCAAGCCGATGCGTTTGATAAGGAGGGATTACACGAAGCGCCGATATCAGTACGGCATGCAGCAGAGTGTAGCACAACAACGACACCCATGCTGCGAGATAGCGAACAGGCGGCATAGCCCCATACGCGCACCGCATCCCTTGTGCCACGCACAGAAAAGGCCCCCGGCGCCGCAGGGCACCGAGGGCCAAGAAGCTCAGTAGAGCTTTGAAGCGCGCAAGCGCAGCCTACATTTGCGTCGGCGCAGACACGCCGATGAGCGACAGGCACAGCGCGATAACCGAGCGCACCGCGTCGCAAGCGCCGAGGCGCGCGCGGACGAGCGCTGGATCGACCGGACGGCCCTCGCTCGGCAGCACCTGGCACGCAGCATAGAAGCTGTGGAACGCAGCAGCGAGGTCCTCCACATAATGCGTGATGCGGAAAGGAGCGCGGTCGCGAGCGGCGCCGGCAATAAGGTCCTGCAGCTCATTGAGCTTGCGCGAGAGCGCGAGCTCGGTGGGATCGGTGAGCAGCGAGTAGTCCACATCGCCGTAGATGGCCTTGATAGCGACGTTCTCCATGCCCATGAGGTCGGCCTGCTCGGGCGTGACGCCGGCGGCCTTGCGCAGGATGGAGCAGATGCGAGCGTGCGCGTACTGCACGTAGTACACGGGGTTCGACTGGCTCTTCTCCTTGACGGCGTCGATATCAAAGTCGATCGTCTGGTTCGAGGAGCGCGAGACGAGCGTGTAGCGCGTGGCGTCGGCACCGACCTCGTCGATCAGCTCGCGGAAGGTGATCATCGTGCCCTTGCGCTTGGACATACGGACGGGCTTGCCAGAACGCAGCAGGTTGACGAACTGACCCAGCGGCACCTCGAACTGACCAGGGTAGCCGAGAGCGTCGCAGACCGCCTTCACGCGAGCGATATAGCCGTGGTGGTCGGCGCCCCAGATGTCCAGAACGAGGTCCACGCGCTGGAACTTGTTCCAGTGATAGGCGATGTCGGACGAGAAATAGGTGTAGTCGCCGTTGGACTTCTGGATGACGCGATCCTTGTCGTCACCGAACTCGGTCGACTTGAACCACAGCGCGCCGTCATCGGTGCGGTAGAGATAGCCCATCTCGTCGAGCTTGGCGTAGGCGCGCTCGACCGGCGAGGTCCCCGTCCAGTCCTTCTGGTACATGGTGCGCTCGCTCATCCAGACGTCGAAGTCGCAGCGGACGTCGTGGCAGGTGTCCTTCATATCCTTGAGCATCTTCTGGTAGCCGCGCTCGCGGAAGGAGAGCATGCGCTCCTGGGGATCGGCGTCGACCCACTTGTCGCCATCGCTCTTCCAGAAGGCAGCGGCCTCATCGATGATGTAGGTGCCGCCGTAGGAGTCCTTGCCCAGGTCCGCGGTGAACTCGTCCATGTAGGGATGGCTGTCGGGACGCTCGTCGGCTTCGTCCTGAACGAAGTTGTCGCGATCCTGAGCCAGGAAGTCCCGGGCAGCGTCGATGTCCAAGCCCTGCTTCTCCATGATGTCGGCGAGCTGCATGTAGCGCTTGGAGATGGAGTTGCCGAACGTGTTCATCTGGTTACCGTAGTCGTTGATCCAGAACTCGCGCTCGATGTCGTAACCGGCATGCTCCATGACGCGGCACATCGAGTCGCCGAGCGCCGCCCAACGGCCATGGCCAACGTGCATGGGGCCTACGGGGTTGGCAGAGACGAACTCGATCTGGGTCTTGGTGCCCTTGCCCACGTTCGAGCGGGCAAAATCCATCCCCTGCTCGCGAGCCTCGGCGAAGACGGCGTTCTTGGCGGCGGTGGACAGGTAGAAGTTGATGAAGCCGGGGCCGGCGATCTCGACGTGGTCGATGACGTCGCTTGCGGGCAGATGCTTCGTGATGGCCTCGGCGATGGCGCGCGGCGCCTGGTGCGCAAGCTTGGCCGACTTGAGGGCCATGGTAGAGGTCCACTCGCCGTGAGTCGTGTCAGCCGGTCGCTCGATGCCACAATCTTCAAGCTCAAACGCGGGCAGATCACCAGCCTGCTGGGCCTCGGCGAGAGCGGTGCGAACCAGCTCCTCGATCTTCTCGGGCATGGGTTTCCTCCTTCAGGTTCCACAGATCCACATCCCCTAGATGCGGGCATACGTTGACCACTTTAGCACGTCGCAGCAAAGATGTGCAGGTTTTGCAGGGATTTTTCGGAAAAGCCCACGTAATGGTGGTATTCTGAATACGTTGACTAGCTTATGAGACGGAGGAAGCATGTTTAGTATCGGAGAGCACGTTATCCACCCGGGGCAAGGCGTCTGCACCGTGATCGGCTTTGACGAGGACGCGCCGCAGCCTATGATCATCCTGGAATGCAAGCAGGGCCACGCCAAGACCCGCATGATGTACCCAATCGCACAATCCGATCGGCTTCATCCGGCCATCTCTCGTGAAGATGCCGAGCGCCTCATCGAGCACTACGGCGACCTTGAGTGCGACCCGTTCACCGAGCGCAACAGCTCGCTTGAGGAAACCCATTTCAAACAGCTCATCAAAGAGGGCGCACCCGAGACGGTGCGCGTTGCCAAGACCATGCACCATCGCATCCGGGTCGCTGAGCGCCAGTCGCGGAAACCGAGCAGCTACTACCTGCGCGTGCTCAAGGAGGCGCGCCGGCGCTCGCTCGAGGAGCTCGCCGTTGCCATCGGCTGCTCCGAAGCCGATATCGAGCAGCGTCTCCTTGCCGCAGAATCCGCCATCGATGCGAGCCTGAACTAAACGATGGCGATGGGTCGGGATTCCACTCGATCGCACCCTTGAGACGCAGCGCCCGACCTCGCCCCATCACCGCTAATCCCTCCAAGCACTAGGCGGGATTCCATATGCGCTCTCGAAGGCGACGGTGAAACTCGATGCGCGCGGGTAGCCGACGCAATGACCCACTTCCGACACGTTGAGCCCACCTCGCTCGAGCAACCGGCACGCGCGCTCCATCTTGAATCGGCGAACATAGGCCCCCAGGCTTTCCCCCGTCTCCTGACGAAAGGCCGCGCATAGGCGCGTCCTGCTCGTGAGCAGCTCACGAGACAGCTCGTCGAGCGTAAGCGCCCTGTCCAGATGCAGCGCGATGAAGCGCTTTGCCGTCCGCACGAGACGCGCCTGCTCGCGCGTGCCCGCCGCGCGCTCGGCGCGGCTCCGCTCCTCGAACCAAGCGATTGCCGTCCGTGCCGCCCGTTCGGCACCGCGCAAGGCGGACGAGCCGTCAAGGAACTTGCCGCCGAACAGCGGCGTCATGGTGCAGAGGCGCCGATCGAGTACGCAGGCGAGCTCTCCGTCACAGGCGCTCCCAGGCTCCTCGATGAGCTCCCAGGCCGAACGGCGCTCACGTGCGTCGAGACGCGAGAACCATTCGGGCAGAAACGTGACGGAGGTGGCATCATGCACTTCCCCCGCATGAAGCACGCATTGCTGCGGCTCATCGCCATGCCCGAAGACCGCCACGTTGCCAGCGCGGCGCGCACGAATCGGCTGCGCCACCGGGCAGAGCGAAAGGCTGTCGGCCGAGAGCGTGCACACGCAGAGGCCCGGCACGCTGCGCTCGTGAAACGCCATATCGCACTTGACCTCGATGCGGTGAGAGGTCACGACGCAAAGCCCTTCCAAGCGATAGACGGCCACGCGCGCCCGCGCCCTCTCGTCCGAAACCGCGCCGATCAGCGCATCTCCCGTCTCCTCGAGTATGATGCCGAACTGCTCAACCTGGGGCGCATAGAGTTCGGCAAGCCGATCCGCCACCGTGGCACCTCCCTGCTTTCGAATTCGTGCCAAGCTCGCTCCCGTGCTTCGCGAGGCATTGCCTCCATGATAAGTTAGCTTTTGCTAACAGTTCAAGAGAACGGAGGCATCCATGGAAGAGCGAACCGCTGAGGACGCGCAGGCCGGCAAGGCGACGGGATCCGTTGGAAGGCTGCTCGCATTCGCCGGCCCGCGCCGCGCCCTCACCTATCTGGGCTGCGCGCTCGCAGCCGTATCGATGATCGTGAGCTTCGGCCCGTACGTGTGCATCTGGTTCGCGGCACGCGACCTCATCGCCGTGGCGCCCGACTGGAAGGAAGCGACGAGCATCGCCGTCTACGGCTGGTGGGCGCTCGGCTTTGCGGTAGCGTCCATCGCGCTCTACTTCGCGGGCCTCATGTGCACGCACCTCGCCGCGTTCCGCTGCGCCTCGAACATGCGCAAGCGCGCGACCGAGCACCTCATGCACACGAGCCTAGGATACTTCGATAACCACGCCTCGGGTGCGCTTCGACGCGTGGTGGACGGCTGCGCCCTCGAGACCGAGGGGCTGCTCGCCCACAAGCTACCGGACACGGCGGGTTCCATCGCCATGATCATAGGCATGCTCGCCCTCTTCTTCATCTTCGACTGGCGGCTGGGCGTGGCCTGCCTCGTACCGGTTGCCGTGAGCCTTGCCTGCATGTTCTACATGATGGGCGGGCGCGGCATGGACTTCATGACGCGCTACATGGAGTCGCTCGTGAAGATGAACAAGACGGGGACCGAGTACGTGCGCGGCATCCCCGTCGTCAAGGTGTTTCAGCAAACGGTCCATTCCTTCCGCGCGTTCCATGACGCCATCGAGGAGTTCACGGTGCTCGCACAGGATTATGCCGTGAAGTGGTGCCAGACCCCGCAGTCGCTCTCGCTCACCGTCATCAGCGCGGCAGCGGTCTTTCTCGTACCGGTGGCCGTGCTCGCCGTTCCGGGCGAGCACGACATAGCGCGCTTCGCCGCGAACTTCGCCTTCTACGCCATCTTCTCGGCCGTGATCCCCACAGCCATGACGCGCGTGATGTTCATGTCGGAAGCGTTCCAGTCTGCCGCAGATGCGGTGAACCGCGTGGAAGGGGTGCTCGCCGCGCCCGTGATCGAGGCGCCGGGCAATCCCTGCGCGCCGAAAGACAATTCCATTCGCTTCGACGATGTGAGCTTCACGTACGAGGGGGCCGATGAGCCCGCGCTCGACCATGTGTCCTTCGATGTGCCGGCCGGTGCGACCGTAGCGCTCGTGGGGCCCTCGGGCGGCGGCAAGACCACCGCGGCGAGCCTCGTCCCGCGCTTCTGGGATGTGAGCGCGGGCAGCGTCACCGTGGGCGGCGTCGATGTGCGCGACGTGGACCCCGCCGACCTCATGGGGCGCGTGGCCTTCGTGTTCCAGGCAAACAGGCTCTTCTCGCAGAGCATCCTGGAAAACGTGCGCGCGGCGCGACCCGACGCCACGCGCGATGAGGTGCTCGCCGCGCTCGAGGCCGCGCAGTGCGGCGACATCTTGGAGAAGCTCCCGCAGGGCGTCGATACCGTCTATGGAACCGATGGAACCCATCTCTCGGGCGGAGAGGTGCAGCGGCTCATGCTCGCCCGCGCGATCTTGAAGGATGCGCCCATCGTGGTGCTCGACGAGGCGACCGCCTTCGCCGACCCCGAGAACGAAGTGAAGATCCAAGCTGCCTTCAAACGGCTCGCGCGCAGCCGAGACGGCGCGCCGCGGACCGTCCTCATGGTTGCCCACCGGCTGTCCACCGTGAGGAACGCCGACAAGATCGTGGTGCTCGACCAGGGGCGCGTAGCAGAGCAGGGCACCCACGAGGAGCTCCTTGCCGCAAAGGGGCTCTACGCCCGCATGTGGGCCGACTACGAACGATCCGTGAGTTGGAGAATTACGAGCACGGGGAGCGCGACCGAGCGCGATGAAGCCGAAGCCCAGCGCGCCGCCCTCGCCGAAGGGAGCGTGGCATAGATGTCCATCAAGGAGAAATACGCCCTCACCGACGAAGGCGTGAGAAACGTCAAGCTCGGAGCAATATGGACCACCGTCACCAACCTCGTGGTCTTCGCAAGCGTGGGATTCGTCTACGTCATCGCGAGCGCGCTCATGGCGCGCCTCACGGGGGAGCCCGTAACGCTGGGAGCGTTTGGCGAGCTCGGGGTCGATCCGCTCTCCGTGCCCGTTGCCGGATGGGCGGCCCTGATCGCCGCGTATCTCGCCATCCTCTTCGTATGCGAGCGCTTCGCATACTACTACCAGTACGGCGTCATCTACAAAGAGAGCGGCAGGCAGCGCATCGCGCTCGCCGAACGCCTGCGGAAGCTGCCCCTGGGCTTCTTCGGCCGCAGGGACCTCGCGGACCTCACCGAGACCCTCATGGGCGATGTCAAGACCACCGAGCATGCCTACAGCCATGTGCTCCCCGAGCTCTACGGCGCCTATGCCACCATGGGCATCGCCTTCGTGTGCCTCGCCGCCTTTGACTGGCGGCTTGCCGTGGCCTCCATGTGGTCGGGCCCCGTGGCGCTTCTGATGCTCTTCGGCGTGCGCACCAAGCTCCAACCGCTCATGCGCAGGACGCGCATGGCGGGGCTCAAAACCTCCGAGTACATCCAGGAGGCGCTCGAGTGCGTGCGCGAGGTGCGCGCCACCAACCAGGAGGATCGCTACCTCCAGCACATCTACGAAAGCGTGGATGCGGCAGAGCGCACCGCCATCCGCGGCGAGGTCGCAACCGGCATATGCGTGAACGGGGCACAGGTCGTGCTGCGCCTCGGCTTCGCGACGACGCTGCTCGCCGGCGCCGCCTTCATAGCCGACGGCACGTGCGACTTCCCCACCCTCTTCTGCTTCCTGCTGGTGGTGAGCCGCATCTACGCCCCATTCGACCAGGCGCTCATGCTCATCGCCGAGCTGTTCTCGGCGCGAACCGCCGCGGCGCGCATGAAGAGCTTCTTCGAAGAACCCTTGGCCGGCGGCGGCGCCGCATATGCCCCCGCCGGCCACGACGTGGTCTTCGAGCACGTGGGCTTCGCATACGAGCAGGGCGGCGAGAAGGTGCTGGAAGACGTTTCCTTCACCGCGCGCGAGGGCGAGGTCACAGCGCTCGTAGGACCGAGTGGCAGCGGTAAATCCACCTGCGCGCGCCTAGCCGCCAGGCTTTGGGATGCGAGCTCCGGCCGCGTAACCGTGGGCGGCGTGGACGTGAGCACGGTGGACCCCGAAGTGCTGCTCGCCGACTTCTCCGTGGTGTTCCAGGATGTGACGCTCTTCGACGACACGGTCATGGAAAACATCCGCCTGGGCAGGCGCGGTGCCACGGATGAGGAAGTTCTCGCAGCGGCACGGGCTGCCAACTGCGACGAGTTCGTCTCGCGCATGCCGCAGGGATACGGGACCCTGATCGGCGAGAACGGCGCGCGCCTTTCCGGCGGCGAGCGCCAGCGCATCTCCATCGCGCGTGCGCTGCTCAAGGGTGCACCGGTGGTGCTTCTCGACGAGGCCACGGCAAGCCTGGACGTGGAGAACGAGACCGAGGTGCAAGGTGCCCTATCGCGGCTGCTCGCCGGCAAGACGGTCATCGTGATCGCGCACCGCATGCGCACCGTCATGTCCGCCGACAAGATCGTGGTGCTCGAAGGTGGACGCGTGGCCGAGCAGGGCGCACCCGCAGAGCTCATGGCGGCGGGCGGCCTCTTCGCCCGCATGGTCAAGCTTCAGCGCGAAAGCACCGACTGGACGCTGTAGCAAGCTATATGTGGCGATGGAGCCGCGCCCATTCAGCTGCGCGCCCGCATCGCCGAATGGCCGGGACGGTGGAGTACGCCGCCCCGGCCATCGGGTCGCTGCTAGGCTGAGGCTCGCGGCCTCGCGACGCCGACGCAGCCCGAGCACTTGCTAGATAGACCTCGTGTTCTGAAAGGCACACCTTGCGGAATCCGGCAGTCGAAAGCTGGCAGTGATAGCCGGTTGGAAGGCAGGCAACGGAGCTTGATTCATTCATCTGGTATAATTCAAAATGTCGAGTTGACTCGATATTTTTGCTCTGATAGCGTAAATTGTCGGGATGACTCGACAATTTAGGAGTCCTTATGCTGCGACGCTACATTTCCCGTCCACGATATGAACGTATGCTTGATGCCCATCGTGGCACCAACGATATCAAGGTCATTACCGGAGTCCGACGTTGCGGGAAGTCCTCACTCATGCGAAACCTTGTAGAGAGAATGACGCGGGAGCTGGGCGAGGGAAACGTCTTCTACCGGCGAATGGACACGTTTGGCGTGCCGTTGAATCCCACGGCGGAATGGCTGCAGGGGGAGCTTCTCGCCGCACTTGAACGAGCCGATTCGGCACGCCCCGTGGCAGTACTTCTCGATGAGATTCAAGACATTCCCGATTGGGAAAAGGTCGTGCGCAGGCTGCATGCGCTCGAAAGGGCCGACGTGTATCTCACGGGCTCAAACGCACACGTGCTCTCGTCGGACTTGGCGACGCTCTTGGGCGGCCGATACGTTGAGCTGCATGTGATGCCCCTCTCGTTCACCGAGTTCGAGGCGTTCTGGAATGAAGCCGGTATGCCCGCAACAGGCGTGGAGGATCTCTTCGCCGAATATGTTCGCTACGGTGGCATGCCCGCGCAGTTCGATCTTCCCGAACGCGATGAAGAGCGCATGGGTTCCCTGCTCGACGGCATCCACGATACCATCGTCCTCAACGACGTCGCCATGCACGCGGGGATTGGCGATATGGACTTGCTCGCCAAGCTCGTTCGCTTCGTGTTCTCGACATCAGGCAGCCTGTTCTCAACAAGAAGCGTAGTGAACGCGCTGGCAAGCGCAGGTAGAAGGACGACTTCCGATACCGTCGACAACTACTTACGCGCGCTCGAGGCTTCCTACGTGCTGAGCGGGTGCGCGCAAGCGGGGTTGGCTGGCAAACAGGTGCTGCGCCCCTTGAGAAAGTTCTATCCCGTAGATACGGGCCTGCGCAACCTCATGACGCGATTCTCACCCGAGAACTACGGGGCTCAACTGGAGTGCGTCGCGTACAACGAGCTGGTGCGGCGCGGATACGACGTCGCAGTCGGCGCGCTGCGGGCAGGTGAGGTTGACTTTGTGGCAAGCTGCCGCGTCGGCAAGCTGTACGTTCAGGTGAGCGAGACGATTGCAGATGAGCGGACCTTCGAGCGGGAGCTTCGGCCGCTTGAGGCGCTACCGGATTCGTTCCCAAAGCTGGTGCTCACGCTCGACCATTACCGCACAGGTACAACCGAGACGGGCGTGCAAGTCGTTAATCTCATCGACTGGCTACGTGAAGACTAGCGCTCGCGCTATCTTGGGGCTGGAACGCATCCAGCGGGAGAGCCCCGCCTCCCACTCGGCGAGATGGCATTCCGCCGCAGCTCCGGGCCCATCTCTTTACAGGCAACGTCGCAGGTAAACCATATCTTTGAGTAGAACGCCTGCCTCCACGATAGGGTGGTCGTAGTTGTCGATGAAGAAATTCTCGATGCGGTGGTGGCGCACGAAACCGCATGCCTCGTAAAAGGGTACCGTGAGCGGGCTGTCCCCGGTACCCACCTGCAGCTCGTCGTAGCTGCCCTTCGCGTTCCGCGCGATGAACTCGATAAGCTCGCGGCCGAGTCCGCGGCGCTGATAGGCTGGGTCCACGGCAAGGTTCTTGATCTCGAGCACGCGCCCTCCCTCATCGGTCACCACGCAGACCCCGACCGTCTCTCCCTCGATATCGAGGGCATACATGGTGCCGCGCGCCAGATAGCGGTCGATCATATCCTCCTGCTCGTCGGCGAGCAGGAGCAGCTGAAGGTAGTCGCGCTTATTGTTCTCGGGAACGCATCGAATGTTCATGGCCACCATTATAGCAACGCGCCTCAGACGCCGAAGATCTATCACGGGCGCGCCCCTATCCAAAGAATGCCAACCATGTGCACTTGAGCAGAGGGGGCTTGCAATGTGGGAACCGCCCGTGCCAACCGGTAATCCCGCTTCTTATGTTGTCCTATAATGGGCTCACTCGACACACGACGAAGGGGGATTCATGGCAGAGAAGCTTTCCGCCGGCATGACGCGCGACGAGGCGTTCGCGCTCCTGACCGAGCACAACAAGGACGCTTTCCATATCGAGCACGGCGAGACCGTCGAGCAGACCATGCGCTACTTCGCGCGCGAGTATGACCCCGAGAACGAGGAGTTCTGGGGCATCGTAGGGCTCCTCCACGACCTCGACTGGGAGGAGCACGACGACGAGCCCGAGAAGCACACGCTCTACGCCACCCCGCTCATCGAGGCGGCCGGCGGCACGCCCGAGCTCGTCCGCGCCATCCAGAGCCACACCTCGGACTTCAATCCCGAGCTGCCCAAGCCCGAGCTTCAGATGGAGAAGATCCTGTTCGCCACGGAGGAGCTGACCGGGCTGATCGGCGCTGCCATCGTGATGCGCCCCAGCAAGAGCGTCATGGACTTCAACGTGAAGTCGCTCAAGAAGAAGTTCAAGGACAAGCGCTTCGCCGCCGGCGTGAACCGCGACGTCATCCGCTCCGGCGCCGAGATGCTCGGCTGGGAGCTGGACGAGCTCTTCGCCCGCACCATCGAGGCCATGCAGAGCTTCGCTCCCGACCGCGATACGTTTGGCAAAGACGAATCAGCCGAGTAGGGCCTCCACATCGCCGCGCGCAGGCATCGACGGGATGCCCCCGCGCCCGCGCACGCAAAGCGCTGCCACCGCGTTGCCGAAGCGCGCGAACGCCACCGCATCATCGAGCGATACCTCATCGAGCGCACGGCCGCTCTCGATAAACGCAGCGAGGAAGCCGCCCCAGAACGAGTCACCGGCACCGGTGGTATCAACGACCTCGGACGGGAAGCCTGCGACCGTGCGGCCGCCCTCGGCGCAGCGCACGTAGGCTCCCGCCGAACCGAGCGTGACCGCCACGACTTTGGGACCTGAAGCAAGGATTCGCTCCGCCGCCCCCTCGGGATCTGCGGTGCCGGTCAGGAGCTCGCACTCCTCGTCAGAAAGCTTCATGAGGTCCATCTGGGGCACGACCGAGCGCATCTGCTCTATTGCCGCATCGACGGAAGGCCAGAGATTCGCTCGGTAGTTGGGGTCGTACGAGAGGATGCATCCCGCCGCGCGGCCGCAGGAGAGCGCCTCGTGCGTGGCAGAGCGGGCGGGCTCGTCGGTAAGCGAGAGCGAACCCACGTGCAGGACGCGCGAGGACTCGATCACGTTCCGGGCAAGGTCCTCGGGTGCGATCCGGATATCCGCGCCCGGCTTGCGCGCGAACGAGAACACCCGCTCGCCATCCGAGCCGAGCGCAACGAAGGCGAGGGTCGTGAACACCTCCGGATCGCTGATCAGCCCCGAGCAATCGACGCCTTCGTGCTCAAGCGTGGCGCGCAGGAACGCACCGTGCATGTCGTCGCCGACCTTCCCCAAAAACGCCGTCGAATGGTCCAAGCGCTCAAGCGCCACAAGCACGTTCGCCGGAGCGCCTCCCGGGTTGCGCTCGAATAGCGCCTGCCCTGCTTCCGAGACGCCCGCCTCGGTGAAGTCGATGAGCAATTCTCCCAAAGCCGTCACATCGTACATGGACACTCCTTCCCCTCAGGCCGCGACCACACGACCGATTACCCCTAACAGCTAGAGTGCGCCGACGCACCCAGCGACCAGCGCATCCGCGAGAGAGCCCTCGGCTACGGCCTCACCTGACCGGTTCCACGGACTACGTACTTGTAGGTGGTCAGAGCCTCGGCGGCGAAGGGGCCGCGCGCGTGGAGCTTCTGCGTGGAGATACCGATCTCGGCACCCAGACCGAACTCGCCGCCGTCGGTGAAGCGCGTGCTGGCATTCGCGTAGACAGCGGCCGCATCGACCTCGGCAAGGAAGCGCTCGCATGCATCGGGATCCTCGGCAACGATGGCTTCCGAGTGGTGCGTGCCGTAGCGGTTGATATGCGCGATAGCTTCGTCCAGCCCGCTCACTACCTTGATGCTCATCTCGAGCGCAAGGTATTCGCGGCCCCAGTCCTCCTCGGTGGCGGACACGAAATCGGAACCCTCCGCAAGGCCGAGCCCGCGAGCGGTCGAGCAGGTCAGCTCGTCACCATGCACGAAAACACCGTGCTCCTTCAAGATGGGAAGCATCTCGACCAGGAACCCCTCGGCAACCTCCGCATCGACGAGCAGCGACTCCGCCGCGTTGCACACGCCCACGCGCTGCGTCTTGGCATTGACCACGATGCGCTCGGCCTTGCCGAAATCGGCTGAAGCATGTACGTAGATATGGCAGTTGCCGGTACCGGTCTCGATGACGGGAACCTGGGCCTCGCGAACGCAGCGCTGGATGAGGCCGGCGCCGCCGCGCGGGATGAGCACGTCCACCACGCCGCGCAGGCTCATGAGGGAGCCCGTGGCAGCGCGATCGGTCGTTTCGATGATGGAGACGGCCTCGCGCGGGAATCCGCACGCCTCGACGGCATCAGCCATGGCATGCGCGATGGCCACGCAGGATCGCTGTGCGATGGATCCGCCGCGCAGGATGCAGGCGTTACCCGTGCGAATGCAGATGCCCGCGGCGTCGGAGGTAACGTTGGGACGCGCCTCGTACACCATGGCGACAAGCCCCAGCGGCACGCTCACGCGCGTGAGGTCGAGCCCCTCGCTGATGGTACGATGCTCGAGCACGCGGCCCACCGGATCGGGAAGCTCGGCAAGGGCCTCAAGCCCCGCCGCCATTCCCTCGATGCGCTCGGGCGTGAGCAGCAGGCGGTCGAGCAGGCCAGCGCTCGTGCCCGCGGAGCGCGCCGCGTCCATGTCCTCAACGTTTGCCGCAAGGATTGAGGGAGCGGCGTCGCGCAGGGCCTGCGCCATGGCGCGCACGGCAGCGATGCGCTCAACATTCGACGCGCGGCCGAGCGGGATGCTCGCTGCCTTGGCGGCGCGGGCGAGCTCCTCGACGTAGGCGCTGATGTTCTCGATCATGGGTCTCCAATCTCGTTATGCGCGTTCCCTATCGTGTACCCCGGGCAACGCACTCCGAAACGCCCCTTGAGCGATGCGCTGCGGGAAGGCGGAGCCAGCGGCACGAACCCGGTGTGTGCCCCTAGGCGAACACGATCAGGTTGTCGCGGTGGATGGCGGGTTTGCCAGCAAGCGCTGCGAGCAGGTGGTTGCCGGCAATCTCATCCTGGCGGCGTCCGGCGGCGAGAGCGAGCTCGTCCGAACCCGCCTCGGAGATGCCACGAGCGAGCACGAACCCGCTCGCATCGCAGACGTCGAGCACCGCACCCGCCTCGAAGGAGCCCTCAACCGCCGTAACCCCCACCGGCAGCAGCGAAGAACCTCGCTCGACGAGCGCTCGAGCAGCACCGTCGTCAACGGTTACACGGCCATGCGCCGCGTCCCCAAGGGCGATCCAGAGCTTGCGCGGAGCAATCTCGCATCGCTCGCGCGGCGGCTCGAAACGCGTGCCGACTTCCTCGCCCGCAGCAAGGCGGGCAAGCACTCCGGCGTCCTCTCCGCTGCAGATGACACTCGGGATGCCCGCGGTCATGAGGATGCGGCTCGCGCGGATCTTGGTGATCATGCCGCCCGTTCCCACCGAGGTCGACGAGTCGCCCGCAGAGGCGATAATCTGCGCATCGATATGGTCGACGCGCGGGATGAAGCGCGCCGTGGGGTCGAGCGCAGGATTTGCCGTATAAAGCCCATCGATATCCGAGAGCGTGACGCACAGATCCGCCGAGACCAAGCATGCGACGAGAGCAGCGAGCGTATCGTTGTCGCCAAAACGAATCTCATCGACGGTGACCGTATCGTTCTCGTTCACCACGGGCACCACGCCGAGCTCCACGAGGCGCGTGAGCGTATCCCGTGCGTGCAAGTACGAGGTGCGCCGAGCGGTATCGTGCCTCGTGAGCAGGACGAGCGAGGTCAGCAGTCCCTCGCCTTGGAATGCCTCGTCATAGGCGGCGGAGAGCACGCATTGTCCCACCGATGCGCAAGCCTGCAGGCTCGGCATGTCCTTGGGACGGCTCGTGAAACCGAGAACGGGAGCGCCGCACGCGATGGCGCCCGAGCTCACCACAACGAGGCTCCACCCGAGCTCGCGCAGGCGGGCCGCCTGCCTCGCAAGGCTGCCTATGAAGGCGTCGTTCGCCCCGCGCCCGGTCTCCACCACTGTGGATGAGCCGATTTTCACGACCATCGTTCTCATGCGCTTGGTCATCTACTTCCTCTCCGGTTGCGTCCTGGTGCGCCTTAGCGCTTAGGGGTCTTCCAAGGCAGCGTGGACGTGGCCGCCATGCGCTCGCGAACGAGCTCGTCGCGCACGCGTGCGAGGCCGCGCTCCATGCCCACCACGTAAGACTGCGGATAGAGGAAACGCTTGTAGGCGGGATCGAGCGCATCAAGCGCCGAGCTGCAGCGCTCGCGCGCCTGCTCGAGCGGCTCACGGTCGGCAACCGCCGCGCCATCCCTCACGACCGGGACGAGCACATCGCGATAAGCCATGCCGGCAACGCTAGTCACCAGCGCCGCATCGTTCACCGCTACGAGCACGGTCCCGCAGTCGGCGCCCTCCCCCTCAAGGTAGGCTTCGTCCAAAATCATGTCGCATACGGGGCTGCCCGCATCATCGACGTAGCGGCGCACCTGCTGGATGCCGGGGATGGTGCGCTTGTAGGGCTGCTCGGAGAGCTTCATGACGGGCGTCCAGCTCTCGGCGCCCCGCGCACGATGGGCGCAGAGCTTGTAAACGCATCCAAGGGCGGGCTGGTCGTAGCAGGTGGCGAGCTTGGTGCCCACGCCGAACGAGTCGATCGGGGCGCCCTGGTCGAGCAGGGACTGGATGGTGTACTCATCGAGGTCGTTCGAGACGGAGATCTTGACGTAGTCGAGCCCCTCCTCGTCGAAGCGACCGCGCACGTACGTCGAGAGCTTGGCCAAGTCGCCCGAGTCGATGCGAATGGCAGCGAGGCGCTCGCCCGCCTGCTCCATCTCGCGCGCGACGATGATGGCGTTCTCGACGCCCTCGCGCACATCGTAAGTATCGATGAGCAGCGTGCAATTCTTAGGGGAGGTCCGGGCGAAAGCGCGGAACGCCTCCAGCTCCGAGTCAAAGCTCATGACCCAGCTGTGCGCATGCGTACCAAAGACCGGGATGCCGTAGCGGCGACCCGCGAGCACGTTGGAGGTCGACGCGCAGCCCGCCACGTAGCTCGCGCGCGCCACGGCCATGCCGCCGTCGGGACCCTGGGCGCGACGCAGGCCGAACTCGGCGACGGGACGGCCCTTCGCCGCTTGAACCACGCGCGCGGTCTTGGTGGCGACGAGCGTCTGAAAGCCAATCGTGTTAAGCAGCGCCGTCTCCAGGAGCTGACAGGCAAGAGAGGGGCCCTTGACGCGAACCATGGGCTCGCGTGGGAAAACCAGCTCGCCCTCCGGCACGGCGTCGATATCGACCCGGGCGCGGAAGTCACGCAGGTAGTCGAGGAAGCCAGCCTTGAACAGCTTGCCGCCGGCGGGCGCCTCGAGCGACGCGAGGTACTCAAGGTCTTCCTCTGTGAAGCACAGGTTCTCGACAAGCTCGGGCAGGTCGGCGGTGCCGCACATCACAGCGTAAGCGCTCCCAAAGGGATGGTCGCGGTAGAACGCGGTGAAGCAGTCCTCTTCATCGAGCTTACCGCTCTCCCAAAGACCTTGGGCCATCGTGAGCTCGTAGAGGTCGGTGAGCAGCGCGACGTCGGTGGGATAGGTGGTATCGGTAAGAGCCATGGGGTACATCCCCTTTCCTGGGGCGGATGGCATCCGTCCACAACGTGCGAGACCCGGCAGCGCCCGGTGAGCGTCCGGCTATCTCGTTGCCATATAGATCGCAAAACATATAGCCGCGATGAGCGCGACCGCGATGATGATCTTCTGCGCAGGCGGCATGGCGGGTACACCATCCTCGTCTTCGGCATCGGGGAGCACCATGCGCTGTCCGAACGTGCGCTGGGCGGGATCTTTTGCAACCACGGGTCCATCGTCAAGAGCAGAGGTGGTTTTGGGCGCCTGCCGCGATACCCGAGGCTGCGCAGACGGTTCGTGGTGAGAAGGCGTAGCAGACTGATGAGCAGCCGACTGCAAATCTGAAGCGGCATCCCGTCTAGCATCCGGAACTGCTGCAGCCGCGCTTTCCGCTCTGAGCGCCTCGAGCTCCGCACGTTCGCGGCGAGCCTTCTCTGCCCTCAGGGCTTCGAGCTCAGCGCGCTCCTCGTCTGTGAGCGGACTCGTTTCTAGATCTGCCATGGGTTGGAACCTCCCCTTCATGCGCCAGGGGCGCGGTAAATCTGCGCAACAGTATACCCATACCCATTGCCGCATGCCCTGCGTGAGGGAGAAGTTCAACAGGTCTTGCACGGCAGGTCGAGCGACTTCGATACTTCGCCGGCCAGCAGCTTCGGGACACCAAATGGGAACCAAGCTGCCAGGGACATGCAATCGGAAGCAACAAGCAGGTTTTTCGAGGAGGGTAGCGTGCAGCGCCGCAATCTCTAGCCGTCAGCGCGTCTGAGGACGCCCGTCGTATCGAACGCCGGCGTGAAGCTCTCGTCGACCGCACCGCCCTCTTGCCAGAACATCTGCGTGAATCCAAGGTCATCGGCATGGTCGAGCACGCGCTCGTACTCCTCATGGCTCACGGCGCGCGAGAGAACGCCGCCCGCCGAACGCATGGTAGCGTTTGGAGTGTACTGGTTCATCACGGAAATGGGCACATCGCCAACGGCGTCCCATATCATGTCAAGTACCCGGCAAGAATCGCCTGAATGTCCCGGGAGGACGAGGTGGCGCACGATTATGCCCCGACGCATGATGCCAGCCTCGTCATACCGCACGCCGCCTCGGCGCCGCACCTCCCCCACCATCGCCTTGAGCGCGGCACGTGCGACAGCGGGATAATCGGGCACATGGGAGAGTTCGCGGCCGAGGCCGGCGTCGGCGTACTTGAAATCGGTGAGCCACACGTCCACCAGGTCACCGAGCTCGCTCACCGCCTCCGTGAGCTCATAGCCGCTCGTATTGTAGACAATGGGTATCGTGAGGCCGCGGGCGCGCGCATCTGCGATGGCTCGCGGCAGCAGGTGCGCGAAGTGCGTCGCGGTGACGAGGTTTATGTTGAGCGCCCCTTGGTCCTGAAGCTCGAGCATGATCTCCACCAAGCGTTCAGGTGGAACATCGATGCCGAAGTTACCCGTCGAGATCTCATGGTTCTGGCAGTAGATGCAGGCAAGCGGGCAGCCGCTGAAGAAGACCGTGCCCGATCCGGCCTCACCAGAGATGGGCGGCTCCTCCCAGAAATGAAGCGCGGCGCGAGCCAAGCGCAGCTGGTTGGTCGCGCCGCATGCGCCACGTGCGCCCTGCACACGATGGGCACCGCACGCGCGCGGGCAGAGGGCGCACGATTCGAGCGCCCCATCGGAAAGCAAGCGATTGAGCATCGATTCCCCTCTAGGTAGGTCGCCTGAGCGCAAAGCGGGGCCCTGCGACGAGGTGCGCCGCAGGGCCCCGCATGTGCTATCGGCAGGAGCGTGGACGTGCTGATAGCGTTAGCCCAGCAGCTCCTCGACATCGAGGGCGATCATGAGCTCCTCGTTCGTGGGAACCACGAGGACGGTAATCGCGGAATCCGGCGTGGAGATGACGCGCGGATCGTCCGAGCGCACCTTGTTGAGCTCAGGGTCGATCTTGACACCGAGCCAGGCAAGCTTCTCGGCAACGCCGGCACGCAGCGTCACGGAGTTCTCGCCGATACCGGCGGTGTAGGCCATGGTATCCACGCCCTCCATGGACGCGGCCATCTCGGCGATGAGCTGCGAGGTGCGGTAGCAGAACATCTCCATCGCCATCTTGCAGTTGGCATCGCCGTTGTTCATGCCCTCCTCGATGTCACGAGAGTCGCTCGACAGGGCGGAGACGGCAAGCATGCCGGACTTCTTGTTCATCATGGTATCGATCTCATCGATGCTCATGCCGGCCTCGCGGTTGAGGTAGAACACCGTCGCCGGATCGACGGTACCGCAGCGCGTGCCCATGATCAGGCCGTCAAGCGGGGTCAGGCCCATGGTGGTGTCCATGCACTTGCCGTCCTCGATGGCGCACAGGCTCGCGCCGGAACCGAGGTGGCAGCTCACGAGCTTATGGGTCTTGCCGCCCATGAACTCGTTCACCGTGCGCCAGATGTAGCGGTGGCTCGTGCCATGGGCGCCGTACTTGCGCACGTGGTACTTGTCGACGATGTCGCGCGGGATGGCATAGCGCCAGGCGCGCTCGGGCATGTTGTAATGGAACGCCGTATCCGGCACGATGACGTTGCCCAGCTCGGGGAACATCTCGCGGCAGATCTCGATGACGTCGGCCTCAGCGTAGTTGTGCAGAGGAGCCAGCGGGGCGACCTCGCGCACCCAACCGAGCGTCTCATCGGTCACGACGGCGGACTCGGGGAAATACCAACCGCCCTGCACCACGCGGTGGCCGATGCCCTCGGGCTTCTCCTCGACAGCCTCGAGGATGTCGAAGATGTGCTTGATGGCGGTACGGTGATCGGGCAGCTCGACCTCGAGCTTGTCCTTCTTGCCGTACTCCTCGTGCCCGATGAACGAGCCCTCGATACCGATGCGCTCGGCGTTACCCTTGGCGAAGACCTCACGGGTCTTGGTGTCGAGCAGCTGGTACTTGAGTGACGAGCTTCCCGCGTTGATGACCAGAACGTTCATGGAACTCCCTTTGCTTGGGCGGCTACGCCGCGAACCATTTAGCCAACAGTAGTATGATACCGCGAAACGATTGTGCAAGGTGTTCTATACCAGTCCTTCTCCGAGGCTCTTGCCGCCCAGCACATGCATATGGAAGTGCATGACGGTCTGCCCGGCATCTGCCCCCTTGTTGGTAATCACGCGGAAACCGCTCTCGAGACCCTTTGCCTTTGCGACCTCTTCCACAGCGTGAACCATAGCAGCGAGCGTCTCCGCCGGCACGCCATCGGTAATGTCGGCGTGATGCGCCTTGGGGATGACGAGCGTGTGGACGGGCGCCTGCGGCGAAAGGTCGTCGAAGGCGATGACGAGATCGTCCTCGTACACGATGGTCGATGGGATCTCGTGGTTCGCAATCTTGCAGAAGATGCAGTCAGACATGGCCTGCCCCTTTCGCTGAAACCCTCCCGGGTTCTCACAAGACGATGTATATCCAGCTTATCAGAGCTGGTGAGCGCACAGGCAACTAGGCTTCATGAAGCTAGCTGGGTGCGCTGGACCTCATGTATGGCCTTATAACTTAAGATCGTCGCTTGTGTCTGCGGAAGCAGCGGGCTCGAGTACATCACCGCCGTCGGCATCCTTGAGCAGGACGCTCACCTTCTGCTCCGCGTCGGCGAGGCGCGCACGCAGGCTCTTGAGCAGCTCGACGCCGCGCGTGTAGCTCTCGAGAGACTCCTCCAGTTCCATCTCGCCCGATTCGAGCGCCCGTATCGTGAGCTCGAGCTCCTGCGAGGCTTCCTTGTACGTAAGTTCCTCAACGGGTTTACGCTCTGTCATATCCAACACCTTTCCACTCTCGGCATCACGCCGTCCAACCTACCGAAGATATCGAGGAGCGCCTGCGGCCGTCGCCGAAGCGCTCTCATTGCCATGGCGGGGAAACGCCTCCCTGCACAGCGCGTCACCTCATGCGCCGGCCACCGGCTCGACGCTGGTCACCGTACCAAGAATGTCGCCATCTGCCAGACGCACGCGAAGCTCGTCCCCGGGAGCCGCGTCGGCGACGCTCGTCGCAACACCATGGGGGCCATAGGCGATGGCGTAGCCGCGCGCCAAGACCTTGAGAGGAGAGAGCGCATCGAGCGCTGCCGCCTGCGCTGCAAGCCCCGTGGCACGCGATGCCGTAATGGCAGCACCGCCATGCGTAAGGCGCTCATGCGCCATATCGAGCATGTGGCGGCGAGCATCGAACGAAGACGTGCTCGCAGCAAAGCGCTCCGCCGTCTGAGCAAGCTCCATACGACGCCCCTCGATGATGGCGCGCGGGCTTGTCAGGCACGGACGGCGCGCTGCCGCCTCAAGCTCGACGGCGGCGCGGTCGAGGTGCGTCGACATCGCGGACCTTATACGCTGGGCCCAACCATCGATCCTCGCGCTCGCGGACCGCACGGTATGCGAGGTCGCCGCAGCAAGACGCTGCTGGCGAGATGCAAGCAAATCCTCCAGATCGCCGATAGCGGGCGCAACGGACTCAGCCGCCGCAGTGGGCGTCGAACAGCGCCGGTCGCCCACCATGTCGCAAATCGAATTATCGGGCTCATGACCGATACCCGTCACCACGGGCACGGGGCAAGCGGCGACAGCGCGCGCGAGGCGCTCGTCGTTGAACGTCATAAGGTCCTCGAAGGAGCCGCCGCCGCGCACGAGCAGAATGCAATCGGGCGCAGGCTCGATAGCCGCCGCACGGGCAAGCGCCTCGATGAGCTCCTCCGGGGCGCCTTCCCCCTGAACCTTCGAGCCCACGCAGATAAGCTCCACGAGCGGGTTACGGCGTCTGAGCGTGCGCTTCACGTCGTCGATTACCGCACCGGAAAGCGAGGTGACCACAGCGACGCGCGTGCAGAACGCCGGAATGGGTCGCTTGCGCGAGGCGTCCATGAGGCCCTCGCGGCGAAGCTTCTCGGCAAGCGCTGCCACCTGCTGGCGGAGCATGCCCTCGCCCGCAAGCGCGAACGACTTGGCGACGAAACTCATGCGGCCCGTCGCTTTGTAGAGGTTGAAGTTACCCGTGAGCTGAAGCTGCATGCCATCGCGAAGATCGAAGGTGCGCTTGCCGTACACGCCGCGCCAAATGATGCAGTCGACGGCGCTCTCATCGTCTTTGATCTGGAAGTAGCAGTGGCCGCTGCGCGCGTTGGGCCCCCTAAAACCGGTCACCTCACCGATGACCGTGAGCTTGGGCAGCGCATCGAGCGCGCCGGCTGCGAGCGCGACCGCCTGCGAGACGGAGAGCGCGTCATCCGCCCCGTCGCCGCCATCCCCCGCCGACGCACCGGCGCGCTCCCAAGGTAGCTCGCCCTGCGCCTCGTGCTGAGCGCGCGATCGCGCACCGCTAAAGGACCGCGGCGCTCCTGTCAGATTCCATGTGCTCATATGCCCGTCTTTCCTCGTAGTCTCATCCATGACGAGTCTAGCAAACCGGGCGGACACGCCACTCCAACACGACAGCAGCTCGCTAAAGGATCTCCACGCGCCCGTCTTTCACCGTAAGACCCATGTTACCCGAGAGCAAATCGTCCAGACGGCTACCCAACAGCTCGAAGCGCCAGCCTTCGCGCAGGCGGCTGCGTTCCGGATGCTCTATGTAGTCCGCCAAATCATCACGAGAAGCGATCATCGCCGTCGCCACACCAGACGACTCCGCCACCAGGCGGACGAGCGCGTACATGAGATCGGTCACGCTCTCCATGTCGCTCGACGGCGCCTTGCGAGCGTGGTTTGCCGGAGGGAGCTTACCCGCCGGGCAGCGCGCGCCGCGCTCAATGGCAACAAGGGCTGCGGCCACGTCGTTTTCAGAAAGCTGCTCGGTACCGCGGATGCTCCTGAAGTCGTTCACATCGCGCGGGGCGCGTTTGGTGAGAGCGAGCAGGACCTCGTCGGACATGACCCATTTTCTGGGGATGTTATGGCGCTCCGCCCTATTCTCGCGCCATGCCGCGAGCTCGCGTGCGATGGCGAGCTGTCGACGCGTGCAGGAGGTCACGCGCTTCACGCGCTTGTATACCTCGCGCTTGTCCACCTCGTAATGCGAACGATCGCCGAGCGGTTTGATCTCGTCGATAACCCAAGAGAGCCTGCCGAGCTCCTCCAAGCGGTCGCGCATCGCAGCATAAGCACGGATGAGGTAGCGCACGTCGTCAACGGCGTATTCGATCTGCTGAGGGGTGAGCGGGCGGCGAGACCAATCGGTGAGCGACTCGCTTTTTGGGAGGTTCACCCCGCAGAAGGTCTGAACCAGCCCGTTGTAGGACACCTGCAGGCGCTCGCCAAGGAACGTCGCCGCGACCTGCGTATCGAAAATGGGCGCAGGAAGGATGCCGAGCGCTTGGAGAAGCACCTCCATATCCTGCGAGCAGGCATGGAAGACCTTCACCGTCTCAGGATCCTGGAAGAGCTCCGCGAGCGGCGCCAGGTTCTTCACCGCGAGCGGGTCGATAACCACGGACTCATCGGGCGTGGCGACCTGCACGAGGCATAACCGGGGATGGTAGGTGCGTTCGCGCAGGAACTCGGTATCAACGGCGACCGCGTCGAAAGCGCTGGCCCGCGTACAGAATTCCGCCAGTTGGTCATCTGTGGAAATATACATGCTCCCCCGTTGTTTCGATGAATCCCGGGGCAACCGGGGTAGGATAGCAAAACGTCCCTGTAACTATACTCGCCTTCGGCTAGAACGGAAACCTAGGACATGCGCTGCCTCATCATCCACAACCTCGCCTCAGGTCCGCATTCCGATGAGATCTTCACCTTCATGCATGCACTTGCCTCGAGCGGCGACGAGATCGTTATGCGCTGCATCGGGTCGGGTATGGAGCCGGAAGACGCTGTCACCGATGTCAAGAGCTTCGACCGCGTGGTGGTAAGCGGCGGCGACGGCACGGTGGCAAGCGTGCTCGACCGCCTACGCGGCTGCGATGTGCCCATCCTGGTCTTCCCTTCCGGCACGGCGAACCTCTACTTCTCGAACATCGGCAATGCGCCCGACGCCGCGGCGCTTGCGCTCACCTGCCGGGAGGGCCGCACCGCGACCGTCGATATGGGCGAGCTGTACTGGGTCGATGAAGCGGGCGCCACGCGTCGACACGGCTTCATCAACATCGCTGGTTCGGGTTTTGACGCCACCATCATGCAGAAGGCTGCGCCCCAAAAGAACGAGATCGGCGAGATCGCCTACGTGCTCTCGGCGCTTGCCACGCCCGAGCCGCAGGTATCGCACTTCACAATCGAACATGACGGCAAGGTGGATGAACTCGACGGCATCAGCTGCATGGTGGGCAACACCGCGCAGATCCAAAACGAGATCAACCTCTTCCCCGATTGCCGCATGGACGACGGCCTCATCGACATCGCGGTAATCGAGCCTACGACCCTTGTGGGCCTGCTTCCCACCGTCGCCGCAGCGATCATCGACCCTGCGGGTAAGGGGCTCGGCCGCCCGCAAATCAAGACATTCCAAGCAAAGCAGGCGAAGATCACCTGCACGCCCTCACTTGGCATGCAATTCGACGGCGAGGTCATCCCCAACAATACCGGCATCTTCGGCGCACGCGCGCTGCCTCGCTGCTTGAAGCTCATCGTCGACGGCTTCTCGAACCTGAAGGCGGACTGAACCAAAAGGCACGTCATTTGCCCTTTGCTGAAAAGCATCATACCCAGTTAGAGGGAGGCATCTCCGGCGACGGCTGCTTCTGAATCTTCGACCAGGAAAACTTGTACTCCCGCTCCGCAGTGGTCAACCACATCGGCTGCCACGACCAGAGCACCCATCTCTCCGACAGCAGCGAGGACAGGCGTCAGGCATGAGGAACGCCTGGGCAGACACACCTCATACGGGACGACCCAGAATCATTCCCTCCCGGCACGAGCCAGCCACAACGCAACGAGCAGCGTCGCGACGACCGCCACGAGCGCAATGCTCCATGCGGGTACGTAGTCGAGCGCGACACCATAGCCCAGCTGCCCGAGGGGCGTAGCGAAGTTCGCCAGCATGAGCGTGAGCGCCATGACTTTGCCCACAAGGGTGCCGGGACTCTCCGTCTGCAGAAAGCTCGTGGCCACCACGCTCATGCACATGCATACCGCCATCGTGGGGAGATAGAGCGCGATGAGTGCCACAAAGGTGCCGAGCGGTGACAACGGGGCAGCGAGCGCAACGGCGATGAGGGCGAGGTCGCCGGCCACGCACGCGAGGAGGCGCGGCACCGAACGGATGGAGAACCTGCCGGGCGCTGCCGCCACGACGGCGCCGCCGATAAGCCCGCCAACAGCAAGCGCGCCCTGCAACGCACCCATGAACTGGCTGGGCAAGCCGAGGGTTACGGTCACGATATAGGGCGAACACACATTGAAGAACGACGATCCAAAGAGATTCACGAGCGTGGCGCCGAGGATGGTGCGCCACATGAGCGGACTCGAGCGGAGGAAAGAAAGTGCCTCAGCAAGGTCAGCACGAGCGGTGGCGAGAGCTCCCGCCGTGCGCGCGGGCGGCTCGTAGGGAACGCGCACGAGGAGCGCCGCCACAACGGCCGATGCCGCGAAGCATGTCGCGCATGCAACTGCAATAGGCATGAGACCGAAAAAACCGAAAGCCAGGCCACCCACCACGGGTCCTCCGATACCCGTGAGCATGCCCATCTGGTTGGCGAGCGCCACGGCGCGCCCGACCTCCGACGTTGCCACGATATGCGGAATCGCCGATTGGACGCAGGGCTGCTCAAGAGCCTGCGCCGCGAAGGCGACCATGAGAACGGCGACAGTCGCCGGGACGACCGCGGGCGTCCCCGAAAGGACGAGATAGGCAGACATCGCCGCCGCGAGCGCGGCACCCACCGCCACCATGACGCCCCGCTTGCGGGTACGATCCGCGATGACGCCGCCCGCGGGCGCAATCAGCGTATACGGCACGAAACCCGCCGCGACTACACCGCCGTAAAGGGCACCCGACCCCGTGAGGTTGAGCAGATGCAGGGGCAGCACGAACTGCAGAATCTCCATGCCAAGCAGACTGAGCGCCTGCGACGCCATGACCGCCACGAAGCGTGGTGACGCGATACCGCCTTTTTCGGCAGCGCATCCCCTCTCATCGACCCCGTTCTTCCCATCTAATCGTTTCATCGTCATCTCTCTTTCATACGTTCGATTGGTATGTATATTGATGCGAAAGAAAACCGCTCGCGCGGCAGCCTTTCGATTGCACCCAAGCCACTGGCTACGCCTCACCCTCCCCCGAAAGATCGCGAGCGAGCTCGCCCCAGGAATCGTCCCACATGCGCGCGGGATCAAAGGACTCCCAGTCCACGAGGTCCACACCGAGCGCATGCATCACGCGCACGAGCACCGCCGCGCGGCGCTCGAACTCCGCTTCGTCCGCAAGAGGATGGAAGAGCGGCACCATCCAAAGATTGGCGAGAAGGAGCATCACCTCGGCGGTCTCGCGGGGGTACTCTGAACTCACCGTTCCGTCCGCCACACCCTCGCGGATCGCCGGCTCCACATAGCGCCGCGCCACCTCAAGTGCGTCGAGGTACTCGCGTGCCAGAATGCGGGAGCTTGCCATCGGGTCGGACGACGGACGCATCGTGCGCCACATATCAGCCGAGGGACCGTCCGCGGAGGACTCATCCAGCGCTCGAAGCTTTTCGATGCCTGTGAGCGATCGGTCGGCGAGAATCTCCTCCGCACGCGTCACGACCGAGCGGTTGGCACGCTCGAAAACGGCCTCGAAGATCTCCTCCTTGCTCTTGAAGTGATGGTAGACCGCCCCCTTGGTGAGGCCCTCGAGCCCAGCCACGATGTCGGCCATCGTTGTGCGCTCATAGCCGCGCTCCACAAAGAGCCGTTCGGCGACGTCGAGGATCTTCTTGACGGTTTCCTCAGGGTACTTGTTGCGCGCCATGATGCCTCCTGTCTCGCAGTCAAACATACCATGAGTATGTATAGAGGGCAAGGGCAGGATGCGCGTAGGATCCAAAGATCCCTGAGCAGCTGCCAGATCGCAAACCTCAATTTACGAAAAGACGAGGCGTGCGAGCTTCTGATCCCAACTTTCTGCGAGTGGGAAAGAATGATGCAGGCATCCTTCGGAAACGCAGGCAGCTTACAGCATGACACATGGCGCTCGAAACAGAACGGCAATCTTCGCAAGAAGTCGTGCGCGGAGCACTTCGCTATGCTATAGTGCCCTCAAGAACAACGGCGCTTGGAAAAGAATCCGATTGCCTCGATTGACCGAAAGGAGCCACCAGCATGATGAACATCCTGAACATTTCACTCAACAACTGGTGGTGGCGTGATGCGAATACGGTTGGTCGACGGTAGCCGTTCACGCCTGCCTCAAGGTTTGCGCATGATAGGGCCTCCGGTTTGACCGGGGGCCTTTTTCTATAGCCCAGGCCCACCCGACGCGCATCACGCGCCCCCGCTCTAGTATCCCCGCAACGTCACACAACCTCTCGAAGCAAATGCAATTTCGCCGATTCCGGCACCCGTGAGAAAGGTCTCCATCATGTCCGAGAACACCAACACCCAGGCTCGCACCGTTTCCACCGTCGATCGCGGCACGCTCGACATCCGCGGGCTCGTCCTGCTCGCCATCCTGCTCGCCGCGGGCTTCATCCTGAACTTCACCGTCGGACGCGCCATCTCCGGCATCACCGGCGGTGCCATCTCGCCCGAGTTCATCATCTCCGCCTTCTGCCTTACCATCCTTGCCATTCGTCCCAATATTGGCCAAGCGCTCATCATCGGCCTCATCAGCGCCGCGGTAATCCAGATCACCACCACCTCCCCGTTCATCGACTTCGCGGCCGAAGGCATCGCCGCGATGCTCATGGCTGTCATCGTGCAGGTCGGCATGCGCGGCAGCGCCAAGAAGGTCGTCCCCTTGATCGGCACGTTCGTGACCACCGCGGTCTCGGGCATCATCTTCATGCTGATCAAGATTGCCATGGTGGGCGGCGCCGAGCAGCTCATCGTTGCCATGCTCCCCGTCGTGCTCGCGACCGCGGTATTCAACGCCGTGCTGGTGAGCGCGCTTTACCTTCCCATCAAGAAGGCCCTCAAGCTCGCCGACTAGTGGCGAAGCGCGCATAAGACCGCTACCATGGGTGCCGCGCAACCGCGCGGCACCTTGCTGGAACACGACAGGACGAGCCATGGCTTCAGACTCAGCAATCATATCGCTCGACGACGTCTCGTTCTCCTACGGGAGCGCAGAGGCTCCAAGAGCGCTCGACCGTATCACCCTCTCCATCGAGGAGGGCGAGTTCCTCGGCGTCATAGGCCCTTCGGGAGCCGGCAAGTCCACGCTTGCCGCTGTGCTCTCGGGCGCGATTCCGCATCACTTCGGCGGGGCCTTCTTTGGAACGGCCCTCGTTTGCGGGCAGGATACCTGCACCGTCAGCCTCACGGACATCTCGCGAGTCGTGGGCAGCGTGCTCCAGGACATCGATACGCAGATGGTGGCCTCGATCGTGGAGGACGAGCTCTTGTTCGGCCTCGAGAACTTCGGCGTTCCCCATGAGGTCATCGAGAAACGGTTGCAGCTCACGATGGAGACCGTCGGCATCGCCGATCTGCGCCACCGCGAGATCGCGACGCTCTCCGGCGGTCAGAAGCAGAAGGTTGCCATCGCGGCAATCCTCGCGCTCCAGCCGCGCGTGCTCGTACTCGACGAACCCACCGCCGCGCTCGACCCGGCGAGCTCGAAGATGGTTTTCGACACCTTATCTGCCATCAACCGCGATCTGGGCATCACCGTGGTCGTAATCGAACAGAAGGTCGCCCTCCTCTCGGAATACTGCCGGCGCATCGCCGTGATGGACCACGGCCGCATCGCCCTTATGGGCACCCCGCACGAGGTCTTCTCCCATGGCGAGGAACTCAAGCACATCGGCGTGGACAGCCCGCGCGTCGCCCGCATCTCCAACAGCCTTGCGCGCGATGGCATCATCGCACCCGGTGAGCCCTGCCTGAACGTCGAGCAGGCAGCCGAGCTCATCGAGCGAATCTATGACGACGCCGAGCAGCGACGCGACGCAAGCGCCGACTGGCAGAACCCCGAAGACAACGACCCGAATACACGAGGGCGCTCCGCCTCCCCGCACCGGCCCTCCCGGACCAAGGCCGAAGGCGTCGAACCGGTGGTGCTGCTCGATGGCGTGAACTTCTCCTATCCTGCCGGCGGCGCCTCGGTTCGCGACCTCGCCATGCGAGTCTATCCCGGTGAGCTTGTTGGCGTGGTCGGCCAGAACGGCGCCGGCAAGACAACCCTCACCAAGCTCATCACCGGGCTGCTCAAACCCTCGGCAGGCAGCGTGCGCGTGGCAGGCCTCGACACACGCGAGGTTCGCACGAGCCAGATCGCTCGCCACGCCGCCACCCTCTTCCAGAATCCCGATCGCCAGATCTGCAAGAACACCGTTCTCGAAGAGGTGGCCTTTGGGCTCGAACTCGCCGGCGTCCCCCGCGACGAGGCGCATCGTCGTGCACGCGCTGCAGCAGAGCGCTTTGACCTGCCGCTCGATGAAGCGCCCTTCTCCCTCTCCCGTGGGCAGCGTCAGATGGTCGCCCTCGCCTCGGTGGTGGTTCTCGAACCCGATGTCATCATCTTGGACGAGCCCACGAGCGGCCTGGACTACCGCGAATGCATGACCGTCATGGAGACCGTACGCGAGATGGCAGACGCCGGCTCGGCCGTCATCATGGTCTGCCACGATATGGAGGTGGTGAGCGACTTTGCCGAGCGCCTCGTGGTCATGGCGGATGGAGAGATTCTCGACCGCGGAGAGACGCACGCGTTGTTCGCGCGCGAGGAGCTGATGAAACGGGCATCCATGGAGCCTCCGCAGGTGATCGAGCTCTCGCACGAGCTTGCCCGCAGGGTGTCGCCGGCATTCGAGGGCCTTCACGAGGTGTCGGACGTGGTCGCGCTTACGAAGGAGCTGATCTGCCGTGGTTAACGTCATCGACTATGTGCCGGGCACCACGCTGCTGCACCGGTTGAACCCGGTCACCAAACTCGCCATCGCAGCGGCAATCATCGCGGCGACCTTCCTTGCAGACACCTATGCCCTGCTCGGCGGGCTGCTTGCGCTCACCTTCGCGCTTGCCGCCTACACGCACACGGTCCCACGGCTTATGTCGCTGCTCAAGCTGCTCGTGCCGCTCGCGGCGATCATGCTCGTTCTGCAAACCATGCTGGTACGCTCGGGCACGCCGGTGCTCGGCTTCATCACCGACGAAGGGCTCGTGAGCGCCTCGAAGATGGCCCTCAGGCTCTTGGGGATCGCCTTGCCGCTCGTGCTCATGCTCTCGGTCACCAAACTCAACGACCTCTCCAACGCCTGCGTGGAGGTGCTGCGCATTCCCTACAAGTACGCGTTCACGTTTACCACGGCGCTGCGTTTCGTACCGGTTTTCAGCCAGGAGATGAACGCGATCATGGAAGCGCAGACGGCGCGTGGAGTGGAATACGACACCCCGCACCCGCTGAAGAAGCTCAAGCTCATGTTGCCCCTGTGCGTGCCGCTGCTCATCTCGAGCGTAGGCAAGACCGATGCCACGGCGCTCGCCGCCGAGCAGCGCGGCTTCTATCTGCGGACGCGCTCCTCCGCATTCAAGCGCTACCCGCTCGCCGCGGCGGATTTCGCGGTGCTTGCACTCTGCGTCGCGCTGGTCGCGCTCGGCGTCGCGTTCTAGCGGCACCCAGGCGCGTACAGAAAGGATGGCCATCTCATGCAGGATAGCCCGTCTCTCCCCGTCCTCATCGAGCGAGCGCTCGAGATCCTTGGCAGTTCGGATGCCCAGCGCGTCCGCACCGGTTACGCTGAGGCCGCCGAGCGCCCGGTCACGCTGAGGGCGAACGCGCTCGCCAGCGACGCCGATACCGTAGCGGCCGCGCTCGACGGGGCGGGCGTCGCCTATGAGCGCGCTGCGTGGTATCCGGACGCCTTCGTGCTGGATAGCGATGTGCGTGAGCGCGCTATCTGGGAGCTGGAGCTCTACCGCACGGGAAGCGTGTACCTGCAGAGCCTCTCGTCGATGCTGCCACCGCTCGTCCTCGCGCCGAACGCCGGCGAGGACGTGCTCGATATGTGTGCCGCACCCGGCGGTAAGACCTCCGAGCTCGCCGCCCTCACCTACAACCGTGCGCACCTCACCGCCTGCGAGCTCCATGCCCCTCGCGCCGAAAAACTCGCATACAACCTGGACAAGCTTGGAGTGCGCAACGTCAACGTCATGCGCTGCGACGCACGGCGCCTAGATGAGTTCTTCGCATTCGACCGCATCCTGCTCGATGCACCCTGCACGGGAACCGGCACGTATCGCGCCGGAGACGAGCGCGCTGCGGAGCGTATGACGGACAAGCTCCTTGCCAAGGTCACAAAAGCGCAGCGCGCCCTGCTCGACCGGGCGCTCACCGTGCTCAAACCCGGCGGAACCCTCGTCTACTCAACATGCTCGATCCTACCCGCCGAGAACGACGATCAGGTTGCCGCCGCCCTCAAGCGCCATCGCGATTGCAAGCTCGTTCCGCTTTCTCTGGCGAACGCGGCACCCAGCAGCGCGGACAAGAACGCAACGAACAGCTCGGATGACTCCGCTGCGGGCGAAGATGCCAAACGCTTCGCGTTCGCCGAGAGCGCGCGGCACGTCATCACCGCTATCGAGAGCGGCGAGATCCCCACCCTGCCAAGCGGGCTCGAGGGCACGGTCACCGTGTGCCCCACGCGTCTGTTCGAGGGCTTCTACGTAGCCCTGATACAGAAGGGCGGCGCGCTGCGCTAGGCAAAGCGCACCTAGCGTCTCATATGGCTGCCACCGCGGCCCGAACCCCCGGCACGTTCCTCGCGCTCCTGCATCTTGCCCTTGATGGCAGTGATGACGAAGTAGACCGCCGCCACCGCAACGACCACGCCGACGATCATGCCGACCGGCTCGATGATGCTCCAGAAATCCATAGTTCCACCGCCTAGAGAACGAGGCTTAAATACGGTCCGCGACCAGCCCCGGAGAAGTACACTGTAGATATGCAAGCTTACCAGAACGGGCATGCACTCACCCAAGGCAACGAAAAGAACAGGAGCACCATGGCATTCATCGATCTTGCAACCGAGCGGTACTCCGAGCGAAGGTTCTCACCGCGTCCCATCGAGCAAGAGAAGCTCCACGCGATCCTCGAAGCAGCTCGCGTCGCCCCCACCGCGCGCAACCTCCAGCCCCAGCGCATCCTGGTCGTAAGGAGCGAGGAGGGACTTGCCAAGATGGATCGGTGCACGAACTGCCGCTTCGGAGCGCCATGCGTCCTGGTGCTCACCTACGACATGACGCTTGCCTCACGCAGTCCCGACGTGATGGACTTCGGCATCGTGGACACCTCGATAGCCGCGACCCATATGATGCTGCAAGCGCAGGAGCTCGGCATCCACAGCTGCTGGGTGGGCCTCATAGACCCGCCTGAGCTGCGTCGCCAGTTCAGCATCCCGCGCACGCACAAGATCGTCTCGGTCATGCCGATCGGCTACCCCGAAGAGTCAAGCACCCCAAGCCCGATGCACGATGCATCGATCCTGCTTGACGAGATGGTGGCGTACGAGAGCTTCGGCGAGGCATAGACTACCATCATCACGGTACTGATTCCCGGCATATGCATTTGGCTGCTCGAGCCCGGTCCACGCGACGCGACGGCACGGGCGCCGCACTTCTAATCGACGCGTTTGTCGCCCATGAAGAAGAGGGCGACCGTGCCCGGCCCCGTGTGCGAACCGATCACCGTGCCGATATCGTTGATGGTGATCTTGCCCGCGAGCTGCGGAATCTCCTGCACGATCATATCAGCGACCGCCTGGGCGTCTTCTCGGCACGCAGACTGCGAGAAGCAGCACTTTCCGGTATATTCCGCACCATCGTCAACGTGGGCCATCATGGTCTTGACCATCTCCGCCATGGCCTTCTTCTTGGTGCGAATCTTCTCACGCGGAATGAGCTTGCCCTGATTGTCGACGTTCATGAGCGGGCAGATCTTGAGGGCCGTTCCCAGAAGAGCGCTCGTAGCCGAGATGCGGCCGCCGCGCTTGAAGCTCGTGAGGTCGGTGGAGAAGAACCAGTGATGGACGTTGAGCTTGTGCTCCTCGGCCCACGTTGCGACCTCTTCGAGCGACTTGCCCTCATCGCGTAGGTCAGCCAGGTACTCCATGAGCAGGCCGTAACCAGAGGAGGCGGCAAGCGAGTCGATGACGCGGATCGTTCGCTCGGGATAGCGCTCGGCGAGGTCCTGCGCGGCGATGCATGCCGACCCGTAGCTCCCGGAGATCCCCGAGGAGAGCGTCACATGAAGGATGTCCTTGCCCTCCTTGAGCATGGGCTCCCAAAACTCCGCATACTCGCCAACGCTCACCTGCGACGTCTTGGGCATCGCGCCGGCCTTGATATCGGCGAAGAACTTCTCAGGCGAGATTGACTGGTATAGGTCGTCTTCGTGCATGACCCCGTCGATCTCATAGTGGAAGTAGACGACGCGAATATCGCGTTCATCGAAGAACTCCCGCGGTCGGTCCGCGGTCGACTCGCACGTAAGCGCAAATGTGCTCATAAGGCTCCCATCTGATAGGGGCGGGTGCGCATGCGACGCATCGCACCCAAACGTTACCAAGGTGCATTATCGCACCGCACGGGCCTCACTATGTAAGGATTTTGACAGTTTGGCGAATTTGTAAGAAACGGGAAGCCGCCTCTCCTGATGAGGCGCCTGAGGCTTGTTACCAAAAAGGACCTGCAGGCTAGCCTGCAGGTCCTTCTACGATGCTTGTGGTGGAGACGAAGGGAATCGAACCCTCGGCCTCTGCCATGCGACGGCAGCGCTCTCCCAGCTGAGCTACGTCCCCAAGCAGAGATACATTCTACCAACCTCTCGCGGACTGTCAACGGTCATTTCTACAAACAGAAAAACGACCTGCGTGGATCGTACGGACTGACGGAACAATACAGGCACCGTATGCGAGAATCAAGCTATCATCCCGAGCGGAGCTTCAGCGATAAGGATGCGTGAATCCAGCTTCGAAACGGGCGGCAGCAGGTCCGAATCAGCAGCCCTTCGACCTCACGGCACCCGCCGGACATACGTGGTAACAGTTGCCGCACTCGTCGCAGCGCTCGCCGAGGATGCGGAAAGCAGCTCCGTCCCCTGTTGGGAAAATCGCCTTGTGCGTGCAGGCCTCCGTACAGGCACCGCATGCAATGCAGAGATCCGGATCGATCGACAGGCCCGCTTCCTCGAACACGTCACCGCCGAAGGCGAAGCGCTCACGCAAGATCTTGTGGTCGCGATGGACCATGTTGAAATCGTAGTCGTAGAGCTCGCCATGGAAGCGATCAAGCACGAAAACGACCGTCTCGGGATACTTCTTGATGTCGTATACCGCTACGTTGAAGAGCGGGTTCGCTGCCGCCTTAGCATCGACCTCCGCTTGGGTGAGCTCGTGGACGCTGCCCGCCACACGCACCATGTATCCAGGTTGAAAATGCGGCATGTTGTCTTCGTCCCAGGCGCAGCGCCCGGCGGTATGCTCCGCCGACACGGCGAGCCATCCGAGCTTGAGCTGGCGGTAGAACGGCTTCACGCGCATGGTGCGCAAGTAGAGGCCGTCCTCGTCGAAGGCGAAGAAATGCGCGATGCGCGCGTCAACGCCTCCCGCACCGTCAAGCGTGGCGAAGCTGCAGCATCCCACCTCGTCGAATAGCTTGTATACCTCTTCCACGGTCTTCATCTGCAATACCCCTTTCTCTCGCTCCGACCGGCGATGAAGACGGAGCTTGATGCAATCAGGCTAGTCGACCAACAACGACGTTGGACGGACGGCGTGCTGTGCGAGCAGCTAACACTCGGCCGCTTTTCCGCGTTAGCCGAAAAGAGCTCGATATCGCCCGGCGATGTAGGCGGCATGCTCCGCCATAAGGTCGTAGCCCAAAAGCTCCTCGCAATCAGCGGAGACATTCGAGACGGAGTTGGCGTCGATGAACACAGGCGCCGCCTCGGTCTCGATGACATCAAAGCTGCCCAGCTCGAACCCCAGAAGTGCAGCAGCCTGCTCCGCGGCGGTGCAGACGCTATCCGGGCAGTCGGTATAGGGCTCGAACGTGGAGCCGAAGTGGTAGGACGAGAGCCCGTTGGCGGCGACGCTGCGTCTATGCGCATGCGCGACGCGTCCGCCCACGATCTCAATACGCGTGAGATAGCCCGCCCGCGCCCGCTCGAATGACTCGACGATGAAAACGGTTGTAGACGGCGCTGCCGCAAGAAACGCCTGCGCCTCGACCGCATCGCGCATCATCGCCGTTCGCGCCGAGCGCCCGCCGCAATCGGGCTTGATGATGCAGGGATATGGGAGCGTCGCCGGGTTGATGGCTCCGGGTACAGCGCAGGCATACACCGCGGGCACCGCGATGCCCTCCCGGCCAAGCGTCTCGGTCGCCAAGCGTTTGCTCACCTCATAGGCGTGTGCGCGCCCCCGGTTGATGAGAACGACGCCGCGCTCCCCTGCCCGATCGATTAATTCTGCCATCCGGACATGCGAAGCCGCATGACCGCGCGCGAGGGCGCTCGCGAACACGCGACTCGCGAGAAGCCGGCACGCAAGCGCAGCCTCGACGGCGTCGACGCGCTCCATGTCTATCATGCGAACAGGTACATCAAGCGCAGCGAGCTCTTGAGCGAGCTTGAAATCGGACCACTCGCTCGACTCATAGAGAACGCCCACCCATGCAGCGCCCGCTGCTGGACCATCAGCCACGTACGCGACCTGCCCCGCTGGCACCGCGGAATCGCATGCCTCGCCCGCCGGGTCGCAAGCAGCTGTCGCCGTCGAGTGCTCCATCACACGCTCCATTCCAGAAGTTTGCCGAGGAACCGCTTGAGTTCCGGCGTACGGGGACGGCCGAACACCTCTGCCGAGGAACCGTATTCCAGGAGTCTCCCGCCTGCTAGGAACGCAACCTTATCGCATGCATGACGGGCGAAGCCCATCTCATGCGTCACGACGACGAAACGCGTCCCCTCGTCTTTGAGGTCGCGCAGAAGGTCGAGCACCTCGGTGGTGTACTCTGGGTCCAGCGCGCTAGTAGGCTCGTCGAGCAGAAGCATCCGAGGACGAGGGGCGACGGCGCGGGCGATCGCCACGCGCTGGCGCTGCCCTCCCGAGAGCTGCGCAGGTCGCTTGTTGCCCTCGCTGGCGAGTCCAAAGCGCTCGAGCAGCGCATTCGCTCGCTCGGTGGCCTCGCTTTCGCGCACGCCGTGCACGACGCGCAGCGGAAGCGCGATGTTCTCACGTGCACTCAGATGGTGGAAAAGTCCGCCGTCCTGGAATACGAAGCCCAAACTCGCTCGGTATCGCTCCAAACCGGCCTCATCGGCTGGAAGCTGCTCGCCATCCAGAGCCACGCGCCCCGCGCTCGGCTCAAGAAGGCCGCCCAGGATGCGCAGGAGCGTCGACTTGCCACCACCCGAGGGGCCGATGATCGCAAGCGTGTTGACCTCGTCATCGAAATCAATTCCATCGAGTACGGTGCGATCGCCGAACGTTCGCTTCAGGTCATCGATCTTCATGCGCATAATCCAGCCTCCTCTCGAAGTAGCGACTCGCAAACATGATGGGCAACGTGAGGACGAGATACGCCCCTGCCAGGAACAGATAGGTGCCGAACAGGTTGAACGTCGCCGAGCTAATCTCCTGCATGGTCTGCGTGAGCTCGATGACCGCGATGACCGAGAGCAGCGACGAATCCTTCACCATGCTTGCCAGCTGTCCCGTGAGAGCGGGGAGAGTTCGGCTAACGAGCTGCGGCACCACCACGTAACGCAGGGTCTGCCGCCGGGTGAAGCCGACAGCGCGCGCCGCCTCGAGCTGCCCCGCATCCAACGAGTTCAAGCTTCCACGCACAATCTCGGCGATATAGGCGCCCGAGAAGATCGACAAGATGATGATGCCAGCCACGAGGCGATTCTCCACGCCCCATGCCGTGCCGACTATGTAGAAGAAAAGATAGATCTGGGCGAGAAGCGGCGTGCCGCGCATGAGCTTGACGTAGACGTCGCACAGATAGCGCACGGGTAGGATGCGGCTTCCCCTCCCCACGGCGACGGGCAATCCTATAAGCAGGCTCATCACAAGGCTTCCCGCGGAGATTTGAAGCGTGAGCAGCAGCCCGTCGAAAATGCGCGCGCGGTACTGCCCCACAAACCCAAAGTCGAGCGCCACGCCCACTTGCATGAGCGAAACCCAGAAGAAACCGATGATGAGGAGGCACACGACAAGGTAGTTGAACGCCGCCTGCACGGGGCGAGGCCGCTCGTCGGGCTGCACGGAGAATGGATTGCGCATCAGGAGTCGGCCTCCGTGGAGACACCAGCATCCCCGGTGCCTGCTCCCTGCGCCTCCATGTCCTCGAAATCGAAGAACCAACGGAACCCGAGCTCGTCGAACGCAGCCTTCTCCTCTGCCAGATACTGCTCGGTGAGCCGGTCGAACTCACCGTTCTCCTTGCTTTCGGCGATGAACTCGTTGAGCTCTCCGAGCAGCTCGTCGTTACCCGACGCAACGGCGATGCCCCACGACTCTGGATCCTGGAACGGTATGAAGACAGCGCGCGTGGTATCGGGATTGGCGAGATTGTTGCGATAGATGGTGAGCTGATCGTAGATGAAGCCGTCCGCGCGACCTTGAGAGACCTCGGTCACGCAGGCGCTCTCATCCGCCAGCCGCAGGATCTCCGCTTCGGCGAGGTTCTTGGTTGCGTAGATGTCTCCGGTCGAACCGGTTTTTACAGCGATGGTCTTACCCGCTTGGTTGAGGTCCTCGGCAGTCTCGACCCCCGAATCAGCACCAGCCAGGATCGCAAGCTGCGCCATAGCGTAGGGATCGGTGAAATCGACCTCCTCCTCGCGTTCAGGCGTGATGGTGATGGAGCTCATCACCGCATCCGCCTTGCCCGTCTGCAACGATGGAATGAGGCCGTCGAAGCTGATGTTCTCGATCGAGAGCTCATACCCGTATGCGTCCGCGAAATCCTCCATGAAGCTAACCGAGACACCCGACGGGTTACCGGCATCGTCTTTTCCCTCGAAAGGAGGATACGCGAGCTCCATGGCAACGCGCAGCGCGCGCCCGCTGCCAGCGGAAGCGGAACCCGTTGCGCCGGTGCCGCCTGAACATCCCGTAAGAGACGCCGCCGCGACAACGGCGCCAGCAACCAGCGCGCGCCGAGAAAATGGAAAGCGGGTTTCTTCAGTCATGAGGTCGATCCTTTCATCCGTGATGTATCGCAAGGAGGCGCCGCTTCATCGGAGGCGCGACGGGATCCCGACTCGATAGCGGTGCGCAAGTTGGCTCGCATGCCCGCAAGCACGCGCACGGCAGCATCGAGGTCTACCGGATCGATACCGTCCACCCATGTAGAGCGCAGGAGATCGGATATCTCGGTAAAATCTCGCTCGAGCGCGCGGCCGCGGTCGGTCAGCGAGACGACGACGGCGCGGCCGTCTGCCTTATCGCGCGCGGTCTCGGCATAACCTAGCTTCACGAGTTTCCGGACGAGCGCGGTGACCGTGGAGGGATCGCGATCGATGCGCCGTGACAGCTCGGACATGCGCTCTCCCTCGCTGTGGCAGAGCTGCGCCAAGATATCGCCGTGCGACGGCGCAAGACCGGGATAGCCTCTTCGCGCGAGCTCGCAAGCCAGAAACTGGTTGACGAGAGCCCGCGTCCGGGAAATCTCGAATGCGAAATCCTGCATGCGCCGCACTCCCTTGAACGAGGTGTCCGCATGTCAGTATAGCATATTATTTTGACATCAAATTATAAGTAGCGTACGTCGCCCAGCAGCAAAGGGGATGGCGAGATCGCATCGAGCGAGCAAGGATGGGCAGCCGCCGTTCGAGCATGCAGAAGCGTCGAACGGCGGCGCGCCTACCATGCGAGCGCGAGCGCCTCGAAGGGCCTGAGGCACACGGCGTCGCCATCGAACAAGACGCCGGAATAGTTTCCCGCGAGGACCTTGGCGCCTGCCGGGATGACAAACGGGATCGGAGCATCCCCCGCCATCGCCTCCCCGTCGGGTGCGCATTCGCGCATGCCATCCCGACACAACGAAAGCTCCGCACGGCACGGCTCGTCATCGAACGAGCATATCGCGACGAGATGCTTCGGCTGGCCGGCTGGAGCGTCGTCGTGCGTTCGCTCGTAGGCTATGACCTTGGGAGCCCCGGAACCGGCTTCCAAAAACCGGATCTCCCCGCAGCTAACCACCTCGAGCTCCTTGCGCAGTCCGATGAGCCTACGGTAGAACGCGTACATCGAATCCTCGCTCGCGCACTCATCTTGAGCGTTCACAAGCGGGTAGTTTGCCGCCACGCCTATCCAAGGGCGCCCCGTGGTGAATCCGGCGTTCTCTCCAGCGCTCCATTGCATGGGGCTGCGACCGTCATCGCGCGAGCGCTCGTTCACGATGCGCAGCGCTTCCGCGGCGCTCTTGCCCGATTCGATCATGATGCGGTAGTGATTTCGGCTCTCGACGTCGTCGAATTCCTCGATCGAGCCGTAGCTGGGGTTGGTCATGCCGAGTTCCTCGCCCTGATACACGAACGGGGTCCCCCTCATGAAGTGCAGGCATATCCCGAGCATCCTGCCGACCTTCTCCCAGCTGCTGTCCGGACGCCCGGCACCGCCCCTCCCTCCGAAACGTGAGATGGCGCGCGGCTGGTCGTGGTTGTTCCAAAACAGCGCGTTCCAGCCGTCGTTCTCCTGCATGCCCTCCTGCCAGGTTCGGAAGACATCGCGAAGCATACCGATATCAGGGTCGGCGAGCTCCCACTTCCGTCCGTTGCGGTAATCGACCTTGAGATGATGGAAGTTGAAGGCCATATCGAGTTCCCGTGAAGCGGGGGCCGTGTAGCGCACGCACTCCCCCAGCGTGGTCGACGCCATCTCCCCGACCGTCATGAGCTCGCCGATGCCGGCGCACTCGACGAGCTCGCGCAGGTACTCATGAACATGCGGGCCGTCAGCCACGAGGCGGCGTCCGTTGCCAGCGGGTTCATCCACCAAGACCTCGGGCTTCGAGATGAGGTTGATGACGTCGAACCTGAACCCATCGACACCGAGGTCCTTCCAGAAGCGGACGACGTCCGCGAGCTCGGAGCGTACCTCGGGGTTGGTCCAATCAAGATCGGGCTGGCTGACATCGTGCATATGGAGGTACCACGCATCGAGGCGCGGCTCCCACTCCCACGCGCTGCCACCGAAGATGGAGTTCCAGTTGGTGGGCGGCTCGCCGGGGTCCCCGGGACCCGTGCTGCCCCGGCCGCTCCGCAACAGATAATAGCGACGGTAGCGCTCGTCCCCAGCGAGCGCCCGTTGGAACCACTCGTGCTCGCATGAGGTGTGGCAGAGCACCATATCCAGCATGATGCCCAGATCGCGAGCATGGGCCTCGGCGACAAGCTCGCGGAAATCATCCATGGTCCCGTAGCGCGGGTCGACGGCGCGATAGTCCGAGACGTCGTAGCCGTTATCGCGCTGCGGCGAGGGGTAGAACGGTGTGATCCACAGGTAGTCGACGCCGAGCTGCCTGAGATAATCGAGCTTGGATGTGATTCCCGGCAGATCCCCGATTCCATCCCCGTTGCTGTCGCAGAAGCTCTTGATGTAGATCTGGTAGACCACCGCCCGGCCAAGATCGCGCTCGATATGCGCCATGGGCTGCATCCCCTTCCGAATCCAAACGGCATGGGGCACCTCAAGCAGGTGCCCCGTTCCCTTTATCCTACGTAACGAACGACCTCGGTGCTACCGGCGACGGCATCCAGCCCGTGCTCGAACGTCACGTCGCGCGCTGAACCGGTTGCGGAAACCACGAACGCGGTGATGGCAGGGTGGCCGGCAGCGCGAATCTTGTCCTGAGAGAAGGAGAGCAGCTTCTGCCCGGCTCGTACGCGCTCGCCCTGGGAGACATGGCAGGCGAAGCCGTCGCCGCCCATGTCGACGGTGTCGATGCCGACGTGGATGAGCAGCTCCATACCGTTGTCGAGCGTGAGGCCGACGGCATGGTTGGAAGCGGGCATGGTCACCGTGACGGTTGCATCAGCCGGGGAGACCACGACATCGGCGCCTTCTGCAGGCTCGATGCACAGACCGTCGCCCATGCACTTGCTGCTGAACACCGCATCGGGCATCTCGTCGATCGGAGCGACCGTTCCGCTCAGCGGGGATACGAGCGCGCGGGCGATTCCCTCGGCAGGCTGCAACTCGGGCGCATCGGCAGGCGACGCCTCGGCATCGGGCACCTCGGAGCGCTCCTCCGTGCCAAGCTCCTTGCTGGAGAGCCGGCGCTTGCCGACGACGAGGGTAAGCGCGAAGGGAATGACAACCGCGATGAGCATGCACAAGGCGAAGATGCCCCAGTAGTTGAACATGATGGATAGGATGCCGGGCAGACCGCCGACACCGATTGAAAGCGCCTTGACACCGAAACCCGTGCACACCATGGCGGCGCACGCGGAACCGATCATGCCGCATACGAGCGGAAACTTGTACTTGAGGTTGACGCCGAAGAGCGCCGGCTCGGTGACGCCGAGGTAGCAGGAGATGCAGGCGGGGACGTTGACCTGCTGGGCACGCTCGTTGCGCTTCTGCAGCACGATCATGGCAAGGACCGCCGAGCCCTGCGCGATGTTCGAAAGCGCGATCATGGGCCACAAGGTGGTGTACTCGTAGATGCTCACCATCTGGGAATCGATAGCGTTGGTCATGTGATGAAGGCCGGTCATGACAAGCGGGGCGTACAGGGCGCCGAACAGGGCTGCGAACAGCACCCGGATATTCGAATCGAGCCCCCAGCTCACCGCATTGGCGATGGCGTCTCCGATCGCCCAGCCGATCGGCCCCACCACGAGGTGGGCGATGAACACCGCCGGCACGAGCGACATGAAGGGCACCACGATCATGCGCACGACCTCGGGGGTAACCTTGGTGAAGAACCGCTCGAGCCACACGAGTACGAAGGCGGCCATGAGCGACGCGATGACCTGTCCCTGGTAGCCGGTCCCCACAAACGAGTAGACACCGAAGTCGTACGTGTGCGCGGCGATGTCTTCCGGCGTCGCGCTCGCCATGGAGAAGCCGTTCAGAAGCTGCGGGGAGACGAGCGTGAGGCCGAGGATGATGCCGAGGATGGGCGTCGTCCCCATCTTGCGCGTCACCGACCAGCAGATGCCTACGGGCAGCATGTGGAACACCGCCTCGCCGATGACCCACAGGAAGCTGTACATGGCGTTCCAGAACGTCCACATATCCGCGATGGACCTCGTCCCGTGCTCCAGGTCGAACGCGCCGGCGTCGTCGAAGAAGTTCACCTCGCCGATGATGTTGCGGAAGCCGAGTATAAGTCCGCCGCAGATCAGCGCGGGGATAAGCGGGGCGAATATCTCGCCTAAGATTCCCATGACGCGCTGCGCGAGGTTCTGGTTCGCTCCCGCAGCGGCCTTCGCCGCCTCCTTCGAGACGCCCTCGATACCCGAGACCTTGGTGAACTCCTGGTAGAAATCGGCGACGTCGTTACCGATGATGACCTGAAACTGACCAGCCTGCGTGAAGGTCCCCTTCGCCGCTGGCAGCTCCTCGATCGCGGCGATATCCGCCTTCCCCTCGTCTACGAGCACGAACCGCATGCGCGTCATGCAGTGCGTCACAGCGGATATGTTTTCCTTGCCCCCTACGAGGTCGAGGAGCCTACCTGCATCGTCCGTGTACTTTGCCATGCCTTCCTCCTTGCATCAGCCCCGGCGCACCAAAACCCCTCGGATCTTAGATACATACTTATTTGAATAAGTGAGTTCAGTATGGGACATACTTATTCAGATGAGTTTGCCGCCCCCTGTGAATCCGGTGAACGGCACCAAAAACGAAGTTGAGCGGCATCTTATTCAAATGAGTTACAATCCTCGTGAGGAGGAGGCTCGTGAAGGCACGATATACCGACATCTTTCTTGATATGAAGAACGCCATCGAGAGCGGCGCTTACCCCTACCAAGGCTTCCTGCCATCGGAAAGCGCCCTCACCCAAGCGTTCTCGTGCTCGCACAACACCATCAGGCGCGCCCTTGCCGCGCTCAAGGATCAGGGGTACGTTCAACCGATCCACGGCAAGGGCGTCCGCGTCACCTGGCGCCCCAGGCAACGCACCGCCTTCGAAGTCGGCGGTATAGAGAGCTTCCGCGAGACGGTTGAGCGAAACAAGCTCTCCGCGGAGACGCGCGTCACGGACTTCCAGCACGTGATCGCCGACGAGCAGCTCTCCCAGAGCACCGGGCACCCATGCGGTGCGGAGCTCATCTCCATCGAACGGGTGCGCGTGCTCGACGGCTCCGCCCTCATACTCGACCGCAGCTACTTCCTAGCCGCATCGGTCCCCGGGCTCACGCCCGAAATCGCCGAGGGTTCCATCTACGACTACCTTGAGGGAGAGCTCGGCGTCGTCGTCGCCATGAGCAAGCGCACCATCACCGTCGAGGAGGCAACGGGCCATGACCGCGAGCTGCTCGACATCGACGGCGTAGGGTATCTCGCGGTCATGACGAGCCAGACCTTCGACAGCCAGGGCATCATGTTCGAGCACACCGTCTCGAGGCATCGCCCCGACGCGTTCTGCTTCCACGACACCGCTGTTCGCCGTACGATCTAGCGCGCGCGATGCAAACGATTTCGTTTTTGAGCTGGGAGAATTCTGGATAGCGAGCGAGTCGCATCACCACGCCCATCGTCTACCAACTCGTTCCATAAGTCAAGACTGGTATTCGGTATACGGCACGGTAAGATGAAGGTGTTCCGCACCCCGCGGAGCAACTGGGTGAACCGTCACGTTTTTTTAGGGAGCCCACACAGTCGTTCCCAGTACAGGCATCCTTCGTTGTTAAGGAAGCTGGAACGGGCGATGAGGGCACCCACCTTGTAGAGGTGGGTTCATTATCGTGAAGCGGGGTGCGGTCCTTTTTTGTCTACCTAGGACGATTCGATCCTCGCATATCTGCTATGACGGTGATAACCGCTACTTGAGCGCTTTGCCCATGCTCCGTCTCTAGTATCATGTATCAGTCTGCGCCCTTGCCGAACGAGAGCGCGACTGCACACGATTCGGACCAGCAACGGCGGTAGCTCCCGTATGGACTCTTTCTTTCCCTATATCTGCATCGCTGGTGCAGCTTTCATCACCACGCTGGTGCTGGTGCCGCCTGTCAAACGGCTGGCTATCCTAGTCGATGCGGTCGACTATCCCTCGAAGCGCCGTGTGAACACAAAGCCCATCCCCCGCATGGGCGGTCTCGCCGTCTTTGCCGGGCTCGTCGTTGCCTGCGCATTGCAGGTCACCGGCACCATCCTGTGGGACTGGCCGTCGGCGCTCGTCCCCCATCCCAGCATGAGCATCAATTACTACCTGCTCGGCGTATCGTTTTGCATCATCGTGCTCACCGGGGCGATAGACGACATCTTCACGCTGACGCCCAAAGTCAAGCTTGCCGGACAGGTCGCCGCTGCCATCGTTGCCGCGTCGAGCGGCCTTACCGTAGGCAGCATCGTGAATCCCTTCGTATCTGGCGAATACCTGAGTCTCGGCTGGCTCGCCTACCCCATCACCGTGGTCTATCTCGTGGCGTACACCAACATCATCAACCTCATCGACGGCCTCGATGGGCTCGCAACCGGTATCTCCGCCATCGCGAGCATCACGATGTTCAGCTTCGCCGTGCTGGCGGGACGCGGAGATGCCGCGGCCCTCTCGATCGCGCTCTTCGGCACCTGCATCGCCTTCCTGCGGTACAACTTCAATCCCGCGAGCATCTTCCTCGGTGATTCGGGCGCGCTGCTTCTAGGGTTTGCGCTGGGCACCGTGTCGCTGCTCTCGGTCAGCCGCACCGCTGCCCTTACGTCGCTGCTCATCCCGCTCATCGTAGCCGGGGTGCCCATCTTGGACACGCTCGCTGCCATCGTGCGCCGCAAGCGCGCGCATGTGAGCATCGGGCAGGCGGACAAAGGCCACATCCAGCATCGCCTCATCCAAGAGGGGTACGACCAGAAGCAGGCAGTTCTCCTTATCTACCTCTGGTGCATCCTGTTGGCGCTCGGCGCCGCAGCCATCAACCAGGTGGGCATCGAGGCGCGCATCGTCATCTTCGCGGCGCTGCTCGCCTGCTCCATCGCGTTCGCGATGCGGCTGCATCTGTTCGAACCGGTGCTGCGCCATCACTACAACCCCAAAACCCATAAGGATGAAATCGTGACGCCCGATGACCCCGCTTTCGCCGAAGAGGAGCAAGCGGCCGAGCATAACAAGAAAGCGCACGGCAAGGAGTGAGTATGCCTAACGAGAGAAGCTATGAGACCGCGCTCAAGCGCAGCAACGAGATCCACGAAGATCTTTTGAGCAACCCCGGGAGCTACACCATGCTCACCGGCGACCGCCCGACGGGCCGGCTTCACCTGGGTCATTATTTTGGCACGCTCAAGGGCCGGGTCGATTTGCAGAACATGGGTGTAAAGACGAACATCCTCATCGCCGACTACCAGGTCATCACCGATCGCGATACGACCGAGCACATCCAAGACAACGTCTACAACATGGTCATGGACTACCTCGCCTGCGGCGTCGATCCCACGAAGACGATGATCTACGCGCACTCCGCGGTTCCGGCGGCAAACCAGCTCATGCTCCCCTTCCTCTCCCTCGTCTCCGAGGCAGAGCTGCAGCGCAACCCCACCGTGAAAGCGGAGATGGAAGCTTCCGGCCACGAGCTCACGGGGCTGCTACTTACCTATCCGGTGCATCAGGCGTGCGACATCCTGTTCTGCAAGGGCAACATCGTCCCCGTCGGCCGCGACCAGCTGCCGCACATCGAGCTCACCCGCCTCATCGCGCGCCGTTTCAATAATCGCTACGGACACGTATTCCCCGAGGTCGATGCCCTGCTCTCCTCGACACCGCTTCTTCCGGGCCTCGACGGGCGCAAGATGAGCAAGTCCTACGGCAACGCCATCTCCATCTCCATGACCGCCGAGGAGACGGCGAAGCGCATCAAGAAGAGCCAGACCGACTCCGAGCGCATGATCACCTTCGATCCCGAGAACCGCCCCGGCGTCTCCGGCCTCATCTCCACTGCCGCTATCTGCACCGGCCGTGATGAGCGCGAGATCGCCGATGAGATCGGCATGGGCGGCGCGGGCGCGCTCAAGAAGTACGTCACCGATGCCGTGAACGACTACTTCGAGCCCATCCGCGAGCGCCGCCATGCTTTCGAGCAGGATCTCGATTACGTCAAGGACGTGCTCCATGAGGGCAATCGCCGCGCGAACGAGATCGCCGAGGAGACCCTTGGGGAGGTTCGCGAGGCTATGGGTATGGTGTACTAGGCAGCAAAGGCTCCGATTCGAGCAGATACGGGAGATGACGATGTACAAGCTCATTGCATCAGATATGGACGAGACCTTCCTCGATAGCGAGCACCGCATCCCCGCTCCCAATGTCGAGGCGCTCAAGCGCCTGCGCGAGCTCGGCGTTCTCTTCGTTCCCAGCTCGGGCAGACCGTACCGCTCGATCATGGCGAATTTCGCCGATGTCGATCCCGAGCTGATGCGCGATACCTACGTCATCTCCTACAACGGCGGGTTCATCAACCGTTTTGGTGATTCAAAGCCGCTGCTCAGCACCCTGATCGACCGTGAGTCTGTTGAGTTCCTCTACCGTTACGGCATCGAGCATCGCCTTGCCATGCATATCTACACCGACCAAGACGACATCTTCACGCAGTTCCTCCCGCCCGAGGAAGATGAATACGTGCGCACCATCGAGGGGGTCGTGCCCCTCGATGACGACGTGTCCGACCTGTCGTTCGCCGAGGGCAAGCAGCTCGTGAAGATTCTCTACATGGATACCGATTTCGCGCACTGCAAGCAGCTCGGTTCTGAGCTCGCGCCGCTCATCGATCCCACGAAGGTCGATATCACCTATTCTTCTGCACGCTATGTCGAGTTCGTCCCTGCTGGCGTCAACAAGGGCACGGGGCTTGCCCATCTCGCCGAGCTGCTCGATATCGATATCTCCCAAACGATCGGCTTCGGCGACGCGGCGAACGACATCGACATGCTCAAGGCAGCCGGTTTGGGCGTAGGGGTTGCCAACGTCTCCGACGATGCGCGCCCCTACTGCGGACTCGTACTCAATACCACCGGCGGCGAAGGCGCGCTTCCTGAGCTCGTCGAGCGCGTCATCGAGCCCGAACATCGCACAGCTTAAGCAGCCCACCCTTCCAAGTCGGAGGATAATTACCACAGGCTAACTTATGGAAGACTTGTGAGCACGGGTTCGGTGCTCGACATCCCTCGATAAGTTTCGTATAGTTAACTCAACGACGGGACAGGTACAGGCGATGAAATAAGATACCTTCCTCGTCACGTT
>DHCMC07803__coassemble_612_pt1 | contig 50059 bp, 42 predicted proteins | sample DHCMC07803__metabat2_low_PE_050 | metagenome-assembled genome bin DHCMC07803
CGGAGGGCGGGCCTATGGGGCTGTCGGAAAGTGCGCAAGAATCTTGACAGTACCCCATCCTTGTCTATTACGGCATCATGGCCGAGATACTTGCTTTCAACTATGTCGATTCCAGACGGGGTGAGCACGATGGCGTCATACTCGCACCGTTCCCCTTCGGACTCAAGCTCGACGTTGAGAAGGATTTCATGCTCGCATGTAAGCCATCCGAGAGACCGTCTCATGGAACGTTCTCCACGGGCGCCATTGACTAGAGACGAGATTTCTTTACTGAGGTGCTGCAGGCTCCAAATGAGACGCCCGTAGACCCCCGTATCGCACAACGCGTATTGAGAAGCCATGTCCCGAAAATGGGATATTAAATCGTACGTGCGAAGACAGTCCGAGTAGCTGGTGCGGTACACCTCCTGGAGGCTCGCCTTTTCAAAGCCTTTCAGCTCATCGAGTAGCTGCTCATGTGTGTAGCTTGCTTTTGTCATGTAGCCCGTTGCTTCGAGGCGGTTAATGATGTTGTTCGTTTCGCTCATATCTGTGCTCCTTTGGATAAAACCAATTGAATGTCTGTTTACGGTCGGCCGACCTGATGAGATAATCGTATAATGAAATGCTTCCAAAAAATAGAGCGAAATATCTGAAAAACTACCGATTGGAGCACTATGTCATACACGCCAATTGAAAAGATCGAAGTTGATGAGAGAGTCTATGAGAAAACGTTGAAATGGCTCGGAAGGAATAAAACTGAGGTTGGAGAAGCGTTTTACAATTGCGATGAGATTGACGGGCGCTTGAGAAGATCTGAGCGAGCGTTACGCAATGCGTTCAAAAAAGGCAAGATGCGCAAAGACGTTTTTGATGCGCTTGCTAGATTTATTGATATCGATCCCGACTATTTGTCTGGCAAGTTATTTAGAGACATAAAGGCTCTCGACGTACCGGGGTCAGTGAAGAGGGCACTGATTGTAAGTATGACTCCTGAGAAATATCGCTACGGCATGAGAGACACAAAAGATGCGAGCGGTAGATATTTCGAGGATATTCTTTCTTTGCATGGAATATCGCTTACGCAGTTGCGGCAATTGGGAAGAAAGCGGGAGCTTGAGCTTGCATTAGCAATCGAACATGCAATTGTTCCAGTGCTAAGTTCTTTTTTTGAGGTTGATGCTGAGGGGAAGGATTTATATCCAGAAATCTGGAGGCTTGCCGCGCAGATTGAAGGGGCGATTGACGATTTGGATATGCTGGGATTGGAGTAGGCTGCGTCCCAGTGGACAGAATATCTCTTTGTTTCAGTTTAGTTCTCCCTGATAATCGCACGGCTCGGTGATTATCAGAGCAAATTCGAAGGAAGGCATGAAATGGCAAGTGCATTTACGGCTCTCCGAACGTAAGCCGACCAAAATGCGCCCGCCGTTTCTCTATCTATGATTCCAGGCTCTGCGTCGTGCTCACCGGCACTTTTTGCAAGAACGCATTGAGCCAGATTTCGTTTGCGCGTTCAGGGCGCACGTCGTGGCTGGTCCAGGTACGAATCATTTTTAGTTCGGATACATGAGCGACAATGGATGAGAGCGCCGTCTCATCAAGATCACTGAACCAACGCCCATTTCGCTCGCCTTCAAAAGACCCGTATTTAAACGAGACGTATAGAATTCCGTTCGACTTAAGCGCCTGGGCGGCTTTCCCAAAGAGCGACGGCAGCTCAGATCTCGTGGCGTGCAGCAATGAAGCACTTGCCCAGACACCATCGAAGGTGTTCTCGGCATCGAGGTCAGAAAACGCCTCACGGCGTACCGTAAGGCCGGTTAGCTTCTCTGCTGCGTCGGCCATAGCGGCAGAAAGGTCGGCGGGAACTACGTTTATGCCTGCCTGGAGCATGGCGAGCGAATCTCTACCGGAACCACAGCCCCAGTCCAGAACCGTGCCGCCCTGTGGGACAAGCTCGAGAAACGAGGACAGCATCTCGCTCATATCGGCATGTACGGTTGAGGAGATGAAAGAGTCCGCATGTGAGTTGTAATAGTCGATTGTGGGCTGGTGCATCGCCTCTCCTATCGCATGCTGCCGCATAACGTAGAATTGTAGCGTGATGTGCTTGCTCAGAGGGGTGAGGTTGTGCGGGCGTCGAGGATTGCGGAGTTTCAGGAAGTATCTCCTTCGTTGGAGTCATACTGGCGATCGATAATTCTATTCGGAAGAAATGCGTCTACGTATAAATTCGCCCTCTCTCGCTCACTGGAAGATTTGGCTCGCAAGGGGAAAGCCGACGTATCTCTTGACGAGCTTGCTGCGCCGTTCTCTCGTCATATGTGTGAGCATATGCTCGTTGCGCTAAACAGGCAACGGGACGGCCGGGAGCGTTCATCGAGACATGTGCGGCTTATAACGCGGGAACCGTCGATGAGCGAAAGCTCATCGATGCGACGATATCGGCTGGCTTTTCGTATGTATTCGAAGCGTTTCACAATGTGAATGGCCGCGAGCTTCCGGTAAGGTTTTTCGAGGTTTCCGGCCGAGGCAAACAGCGACACGTGGTGTTGGCGGACGAGTGTTTTCGCATTTTTGAGACCTCTCCCGAAATGGGCGCTGAGGCAGAGGCGAGATGGGGGCTTGTCGAACATGCTTGGGAAGCGGGCGTTTCGACGTCGCTTGTAAGTATTGAGTATGATGCGGGAAAAGGGGCATTCTGCTCTACGGATAATGGTGCTCGCAGGAGAAGCCTAGCTTCGGCGAAGGCGGCGCTCAACGGATATCAAAAGGGCCAATGTTTCTACTGTTACGCTGATATTGAGCTTGAGGGGAAGCAAGCGTGTGATGTCGACCATTTCTTTCCCCACGTTCTTTCAACCTCTATTCCCGGAGTGAATATGGATGGGGTTTGGAACCTCGTTCTGGCATGCCCCGAATGTAACCGTGGCGTCGAGGGAAAGTTTGCCCGCGTGCCGGAGATAGCGTATCTCGAGCGCCTTTCAAGGCGAAACGAGTTTCTTATTAGCAGCCATCATCCATTGCGCGAGGCCATTATCGCTCAGACCGGAGCAACTGAAGAGGAGAGGCGAGCGTTTCTTTCCCGCATGGATCGTTTGGCAATAGATCACCTTATTCACAGATGGGGTACAACGGCTCGAGGAAGTGCGACGTTCTAGCTTGCAGTGTGATATGTCTTCTGAGCAAGGGGATTGGATGCGTTTGGTGGGAGTATCGTGCCCATTGTTTCCTGTCCGTAGGGATAGCGGGTCAAATCAAGGATGTATTGGTAGAGAGGAGCTCACGCATGGCAAGAATTGCCGCAGTCCTCAAAACGGGAGTCGGTGATATCGAATTCGGCACGTCGCGCGAGGAAGTTCACGCGGTGGTCGATCTGCCCTGCGAGCCCTTCATGGAGGCACCGTTCGACGATGTGCTGGTTGATGGCTTCGGAGCATTTCACGTGTACTACGACACGCATGACGCTGCGAGGCGGCTGAGGTGTTTCCGAAACGCAAGGTTGAGATTGGCGGAAAGCTCTTATTTCTAACCCTCTTCGATGAGGCGAGAGAAGCACGTGCTTCCCTCAAACGCGATGATGAAGGCTTGATTTCCGTCGAAGACTTCGTATGAGTCTATGCGCTGTATAGGATATGGAAAGTATCCTTTTAGGAGCAGAGGGTTATTGCGCCTGAGCGCGCGTTCGACTTCTAGGGCATTTTAGCGCTTGGAATAGTAGCAATCGGCCTATCCCGCCTGGGCATATGAAAGCTCGCGTCCCTTATGGGAATCGCGAGCGCCAGTGCGTTTTCCATCTTGCCCCCTTCTGCCTCTATCTACCATACGCATAGGCATCGAAAATCTGACACGGGAACAGGCCTATTGGCGGGCGAATGCGATGAGCGAGTTCGATGCGCTTTCGATTCAGGTGATGCTTTGCGCTGGTAACGTACAATTCCTTGCGCGCCTTGACAACGGAATAGCGCTCAGGTTGGAAGGGGGCACGGTTCATCCCGGTATGATTCGAGTTGCCGAGACAAGGGGCATATCGGAGGGGATTTAGAACTATCGATCAACAATTTCATGTGAGCATAGCACGTTGCGTGCCGCATGATGATGAGTCCGTTCGGGCGCTCTGGAGCTATAACGGTGTTGAGATTCGCCTACCGCGCACCCACCCGCCAGCGCGTGAATTCATCGAGTACCATAACGACATGATATTCAAGGGATAGCCCGCATCGCCAAAGCGAGATTAATGGGCAGCAAAACGAGTTCGTTCATTTGCGCTCATCTTTCATGTAGAAGGCCTCATGGCAACGACGCTTGTTTCATGGCGTCTATCCCAATCGTTTTGCTACGATTGGCGCACGGAGAAGAATTTGCGTGTGCGCATTCGTGTAAAGGACGAACAGCACGGAGGTAGAGATGCCTAACAACGCTGACCGTAAGACGCATAGTCGGGAGGGGCTGGCTGTGAGGGAGGGGCGCTTGACGCGCCGTCGCGAGCCGGACTCGTTCGATCCGGACAACTATTTCGTCCCGTCTGGAGAGAGCGGTCGCGCAGGGGGTCCAAGCCGCGCGAATGTGATCGTCGCCAGCGTGCTCATTGTGCTGGCGCTAATCTCGGCGTTTCCCGTGCGAATCCATTTCTCGTCACCTGATGCTTTCGAGCACACCATCGAGAAGCTCGATGATAAGCGCAATACCGTCCTTGGGCTCACGACCGCGGCAACCGGTGCGTCGGTGGCGCTCACCGCGATCCCGGATGACGTGGGCACGCCCGTGGCAGAGAAGCTCATGGACCTAAGCGGTGACCTGCTTGTGGTTCTTACGGCAATCTACCTCGAAAAATACCTGCTTACTGTGTTTAGCGTCTTGTCGTTTGGGTTCCTGATTCCGCTCGCTTTGGCAGCCCTTGCCGCCTATGCGCTGTTCCAGCATCGCGTGCCCCTGCTGCAGGCTCTTCCTCGTCTGGCAGTTAAAGTGCTGCTTATGGGCGTGCTGCTCGTTGCGACCGTCCCCACGAGCGTGGCGATCACCGATATGATCGACCATACGTATGATATTTCGGTTTCGCTTGACAGCCAGGCGGAAGGCGGCCAAGAGTCGGGTGCGGGCGATGCCGCCGGCGATGCTACCGAGGATTCGGATAGCGCCGACGCCGCGACTTCCAGCAGCGCTTCCACCGGTGGCGACTCCTCCGCCAGCGATGATTCCGCCAGCGCCGAAACAGAAGATAACGGCACCTGGATCGAGCAAGGCTGGGAGTTCATCTCCGGCATCCCGGAGGCGCTTGCGAACGGCGCATCCCAGGTCACCGATGTCATGCTCACCCAGCTTGGTAACTTGGTCGACGGCTTCGCGGTCATGATCGTGACCTCGTGCGTGGTGCCGCTCGGCGTGCTCGCGTTCTACCTCTGGGCGGCGAACCTCATCACGGGCATCAGCGTGGAGGTGCCCATGCGCGCCCTGCGTCCGCGTTCTTTCAGCGGTCGTGAGGGCTCGTCTGGATCCCGCGCACGCACCAGGAAGCAACCGAAACAGCAGATGGACGTTGATGAATGACGATGCATCCAGGTTCCTCATAAATGGGTGGGATGAGGGCATGCATCGCATGGTTGCGCCCCGAGCCGCGGCATCATGGTAGCCTGTACCGTAAGGAGGTGGCTCATGGCGGTGATTCCTATAGAGCAGGTGTATGACCAGATTCGCGAGTTTGCCCGCGCCCGCAACGTGAGGCGCGTGGTGCTCTTCGGATCGCGTGCCCGTGGCGCGAACCTACCGAAAAGCGATATCGACCTCGCGTTCTCCGGCGGCGACGCGGAGGGCTTCGAGGAGGACATCCAGGAGCGTCTCTGGTCGCTTCTCAAAGTCGATATCATCAACCTGGATGAGCCGATTTCATCTGAGCTCCAGCATGAGATTGATCGCGACGGAAGGGTGTTGTATGAAGCGCTATGAGAACTACGCGTCCGCACTTCGTGTGCTGGAAACAGCCTCGGACCAGGACCTCGATAACGAGTTCATCCAAGTCGGCATCATCGACAAGTTTTTCCTGCAGTTCGAACTCGGCTGGAAGCTGCTGAAATGGGCGCTCTCATATGAGGGCGATTCGGTCGCGGCGTCTGGATCTCCGCGTGACATCATCAAGAGCGCGTACGGGTACTTTGAGTTCCTCGACGAATCGCTTTGGCTCTCGATGCTTCGTGATCGCAATAACACTGCTCATGCGTACGACGGCAGGGCGGCAAGTAGGTTGGTGGAAACGATTATCAAGGCGTACGTCCCTGCGTTTCAGACGCTTGAACAGGGAATGCGGGCGCGCTATGGCGAGATGCTTCTTGAGCCGGAGGCGTAATCAACCGCCGAGCGACGTTCGCTTTAATCCAGATGCCACATAGGGGAGGCACCATGAACATCCAGATCTTCGGTACCAAGAAGAGCTTCGATACCAAGAAGGCACAGCGCTACTTCAAGGAACGGCGCATCAAATTCCAGTTCATCGACCTGCGCGAGAAGGAGATGAGCAAGGGCGAGCTGCAGAGCGTGATGCGCGCGGTGGGTGGCCTCGACGCGCTCATCGACCCCAAGGCAAAGGACCAGGATACGGTCGCGCTCATCACCTACCTAGCCGAGAGCCAGAAGTTCGACAAGCTGCTCGAGAACCAGCAGGTGCTGCGCGAGCCCATCGTCCGCAACGGCAAGCAGGCCACGGTGGGCTACGAGCCCGATATCTGGAAGACCTGGGAGTAGCGGCTGCCCCGCGCTACGTTTATGGCGGAAGCCGCGCTAGCCGCCTGCCTGCCGGCACCATCGAAAGGATTCCCATGAGCACCCTCATCGTTTACTGCCATCCCTACGAGCAGAGCTTCTGCCACGCCATGCTTGACGCCCTTCGCGCTCGCTACGACCGCGAGGGCACCCCATATCAGGTCATTGACCTGCATGCGGACGGCTTCGACCCCGTGCTCTCGCGCGACGAGCTCGCGGTCTACGGCGCGGGCACGGCGCTTGATCCGCTCGTGACGCGCTACCAGGAGCTCATCTCGGCTTCCGACCGCCTCGTGTTCATCTTCCCCATCTGGTGGAACGACATGCCCGCCATGCTTAAGGGCTGGCTCGACAAGGTGCTGCTTGCGGGCTTCTCGTGGGAGCCCACGGGCGCGGGGCTCAAAGGTACACTCACCTACATTACATCCGCTGAGGTCTACACCGCGTCCTCGAACCCCACCGAGTTCCTCTGCGAGCAGACGGGTGACGCCATCCAGCGCATGTTCATCGAGGGCACGCTGTGGCAGCTCGGCATCCCGAGCGGCACCTGGGAGAACTTCGGCAGCATGGATGTCTCTACGGAAGAGGAGCGCACGGCGTTCTTGAGGCGCCTGTCGGTTGAGTAGTCTCCCGCGTCGAAGTGTCCGCCCGCGATAGCCGTCCACGGCAGTTCAGGGACCCGGTCGTCTCGCTAAAGGCCCCGCTATCCCAGCTTCCGCGCGACCGAGCGTACCACGGCGTCGGTGGCGGCGCCTGTCTTGCTGGCGTCCTCCACGGTGAGGATGACCTTGCCCTTGATGCCCAGCTCGCTGATCTCGGAGAAGAACACCTTGGGCTCGCCGATGATGGGCGAGACCTCCCTCGCCGCGGCCTGTGCTTCGGCGATGATCTCGGCTGTGAGCTCGTCGATGTCCACGAGCTCGCCGTCAGCCTCGCCGGTAGCCGCCGTGCCCTCGGCAAGCTCGCCCTCAACGAGCGCGGTCTTTCGCCGCGGAATCGCGAACGGCACGCTCACGCGGTTGGCGGGCAGCAGGTGCACGAGCGCGGTCTTGGAGATGATCGAGTTGGGGATGATCACTGTCTGGCCCAGGCTGTCCTTGATGGTGGTGTGGCGCCACGTCACGTCCTGCACCACGCCGCGCTCAGTGCCCACCTCGATGTTGTCGCCGGGTTTCACGATGCCCATGAAGGTCATCTGCAGGCCGCCGATGAGGTTAGAGAGCGTGTCCTGAAAGCCCAGCGACACGGCGATACCGCCGACGCCAAGGGCGGTGATGAGCGAGCTCGTGTCCACGCCGAAGCACGAATCAAGCACGATGCTTCCGCCGACGATCCATATGAGCGCGCGGATGATGTTGATGATGATGCTCGATGTGGGCAGCGGGTTGCTGTCATGGTGCAGCACGTGCGAGACGGCCTTGGTGGCGAGCTTTGAGACCGCGGCGGTGGCGATGATGAGGACGGCTGCCCAGAACACGTTGCGGAACAACGGGGTTTGTAAGAAGCCGAGGATGGTGGTTACGAGGTCCTGCACGGGCTGCCTTTCTGTGCGATGCGCTATTCCAACCATGATACCCACTTGTTGCGAACGCTTTGTGGGCAACGGTCGCGATTGGGCTTACTGGGGGCAACGGGCTCAGCGGTGTGGCGGTAGTGAGAGGGGTATCTGCCATGTGGATGGGACAACGACGACAGGGATGGCTGTCCCACAATATGACACGGCGCCGGGGAAGTCTGCCGCACCTTGCTGTCAGCCCGCGGCTCCGTGCGCGGAGTATACTCGTTCCGGAACATGACCAAGGAAAGGGCGCGGCATGAAGCGAGAGCGAGCGGTGAAGCACGCGGACCGGCACCAGCCTGATCATATCGAGGTGCGCGGCGCGCGGGTGCACAACCTCAAGAACGTGGACGTGGACATACCGCTCGGCTGCCTGGTGGGCATCGCCGGCGTGTCGGGCTCGGGCAAGAGCTCGCTCGCGCTTGGCACCCTTTACGCCGAGGGTAGCCGTCGCTACCTGGACGCGCTCTCCACCTACACGCGCCGGCGCATCAGCCAGACCGCCCGCGCCACGGTGGACGAGGTGCGCTACGTGCCGGCGGCGCTCGCGCTGCGCCAGCGCCCGGGCGTGCCCAGCGTGCACTCCACCTTCGGCACCTCGACGGAGCTCCTCAACTACCTGCGCCTCTTGTTCTCCCGCTTGGGCAGCCATGTGTGCCCCAACGGGCACCATGTGCCGCCGAGCATGAACGTCGCCCTGGAGCGCCCGCTCACCTGCCCTGTATGCGGGGCGGAGTTCCATGGCCCCGGTGCGGAGGATCTTGCCTTCAACAGCGGCGGCGTCTGCAGCACCTGCGGCGGCACGGGCATCGTGCGCACGGTGGACGAGGCCACGCTCGTGCCCGATGAGTCGCTTTCCATCGACGAGGGCGCGGTGGCGCCGTGGAACACCCTCATGTGGGATCTCATGAAGCAGGTCGCGCGCGAGATGGGCGTGCGCACGGACGTGCCGTTCGGCGAGCTCACGGCCAAGGAGCGCGACATCGTCTTCCACGGTCCCGCCGAGAAGAAGCACATCCTCTACCACGCCAAGAAGGGCGACAACTTCGCCGAGCTGGACTTCACCTACTACAACGCCGTCTACACGGTGGAAAACGCGCTCGCCAAGGCCAAGGACGAGAAGGGCCTGGCGCGCGTGGCCAAGTTCCTGCGCGAGGATGTGTGCCCGGACTGCCACGGCACGCGCCTCTCCGCCCGCGCGCTTGCGCCCACGGTGGACGGCATGAACCTGGGCGAGGCCACGCAGATGACGCTCGACGAGCTTGCCGTGTGGGTGGCTCGTGTGCCCGGGCTCATGCCCGAGGAGATGCAGCCCATGGCGCGCGCCATCGTGGCGGAGATGGCTGAGCCCATAGAACGCCTGCAGCAGCTGGGCCTGGGATACCTGAGCCTCGACCGCGCGAGCTCCACGCTCTCCACGGGCGAGCGCCAGCGCGTGCAGCTCGCCCGCGCGGTGCGCAATCGCACGAACGGCGTGCTCTACGTGCTGGACGAGCCGTCCATCGGCCTTCACCCGTCCAACGTGGAGGGCTTGCTCGGCGTGGTGGACGACCTCCTGGCCGACGGCAACTCCGTGGTGCTCGTGGACCATGACGTGCGGGTGCTCCGTCAGGCGGATCATCTCATCGAGATCGGGCCCGGTTCGGGCACCGCGGGCGGGCGCATCATCGCGCAGGGCTCGGTAGCGGATGTCGAGGCCGCACCGGAGACGCGCATCGGGCCGTTTCTCTCCGGGTCGCGCTGTATTCGTACGCGCGAGCGCGCCGGTGCGGATGAACTGTTTGCGCAGGGCGCCATAGTGCTCGAGACGGACGCGATTCATACGGTGAAGCCGCTCGAGGTGCAGATCCCGCGCGGTCGGCTCACGGCGGTGACGGGTGTGTCGGGATCCGGCAAGACCACGCTCGTTCTCGAGAGCCTCGTGCCCGCCCTCAAGGCGCGTGCCGCGGGCGAGAAGCTTCCGGCGCACGTGCGCGCCCTCGACGCGGCGGGTATCCAGCGGGCGAATCTCATCGACGCCACGCCCATCGGCGCGAACGTGCGCTCCACGGTGGCGACCTACTCCGGCGTGCTCGACGACCTGCGCCGCGCCTACGCCAAGCTGCCCGAAGCCAAGGAGCGCGGACTCAAGGCGGGCGCGTTCTCGTACAACACGGGGAAGCTGCGCTGCCCCACGTGCGACGGCACGGGACAGATCTCGCTCGACGTGCAGTTTTTGCCCGACGTGGACATCCCGTGCCCGGATTGCGGCGGTTCGCGCTATGCCCGCGCGGCGCACGACATCCGTCTCATGGGCGACCTTAGCCTGCCCGAGCTTCTCTCCTATACAGTGGACCAGGCGCTCGAGGTGCTGGTGGAATCCAATCTGCGCTCAGCGCTGGCCAAGTTGAAAACACTGTCCGACCTAGGGCTCGGCTACCTCACGCTCGGCGAGGCGACGCCGGCGCTTTCCGGCGGCGAGGCGCAGCGCCTCAAGCTCGCGAGCGAGCTCAACCGCAGCCAGGAGGACGCGCTTTTCGTGTTCGACGAGCCGACCATCGGCCTGCACCCGCTCGACGTGGAGGTGCTCCTGGGCGTGCTCCAGCGGCTCATCGACAACGGTGCCACGGTGGTGGTGATCGAGCACGATCTGGATATGATCGCGAACGCCGACTACGCGATCGACCTGGGTCCCGGCGGGGGAGAGGACGGCGGGCGCATCGTGTGCGCTGGCGCTCCCGAGGAGGTCGCCGCGTGCCCGCAAAGCATTACCGGTCGCTACATCGCCGAGGAGCTGGGGCGTTAGGTTCTTATCGCATGTGCTTCGATGCAGCCGATGCGCCGCGATTCCGTGATGTTTTTTAGTGCTTGCCAGCAGATGCTGATGCGACCTGCGCACCCGCTTCCTCGATTTGGGTGCCTCTATCTGCTCCGGTGAGATGAAGGGACGAACGCGGTTGGGTTGATGTTTGATGGGGGGAGACTCCCGCTGACGATTCGGTAAGGTCGCTCTGATATTGATTGGCATATTTCCAATGCGCCAATCAAGGAGCATCGCCCGTGGACATGGTGCTTGCCGGGAGAACGGCCTTTCAATTTCATCGCATTCCGCCTCAGGTTGCGATGCTCGTCAATGAGGAGCTCGATGTTACGAGCGCGCTGGGCCCTCGCATGCTCGCGCGCAGGCAGTCGTATTTCCATTACCTGACGACGCCACTGGAAATACTGGTGTTCGAAAGGCGGGCTAGACACGCTTCCAAAGGCATTCATAGAACGCTATGGACCGGTGAGCTCCCCGTTGGGAGCGTTTGGGACATCGATGCTTATCTCAAGGTCGCCTCTCCGGCTTTCACGCTCTTCTTATTAGCCCAGCGTGTAAGCATAATCCAGCTCGTGATGGCGATGTATGAACTTACGGGACGCTTCACCGTGTTTGCGGCGGATTCGAAGCATATGGAATACCTCGAGCATGCGGGCGCGCTGTCGGATGCCTCGTGGAGGCTTGCCCCGGGCCGGTCCGGTCAGAGCACCTTATGGATGCGTCCCCCTTTGGTAACCATAGAGGATCTTTGGGACATATGCGAGAAAACCAGGGGCAGAAGGGGGCACAAGGTTTTCGAGCGCGCGCTTAAGGAAGTGTAGGGGGTCGTGGCGTCTCCCCTTGAGGCGAGAGCCGTGATGCGGCTGTGCGGCAGCCGTTCGCTTGGAGGCGAGGGGTTCGGCCCGGTGGAACTCAATTCCAAGGTCCGGTTTAGCCGGGCGGCCCGGGCGGTTACGGGGCAGGACCACGGTATCGTCGACATATTGTTTCCCGCAGATGATAGGCATAAGGATTTTGCCTATGAGTGCCAAGGGCGAGCAGTGCATGGCCCATACGGTTTGACGGGCGCCGATGCCAATCGGCTGCTGGGCCTGCAGCTCATGGGCATAGATACGGCGCTTCTCACCTATGAGCAGCTGGCAGATCAATATAGATTCGAGCAGGTGCGCCGCCTAACCGCTGACAAGCTTCACGCGAGGTATCAAGAGAAGTCGGCTGCCCTGCTCGAGCATGAGAGACAGCTGAGAAGAGAGCTGTTTATTGATTGGGAAGATTTGTGCGGGGAGGCGCGATGAGGAGCGACACCTGTTTCCCACGGCTGGATTGGTGGAACAAGTGGCGCTTGCTTCACGGGAAGGCGTGGGTTACGCGAAGGATTTAAATACTTTTCCAGAAGTGAGTGCGAAAATGCCGACTCCTGAAGTAGACCATGTTTTTGGACAGGAAAACCGCAGATAATTTCTTAGGCAATAAGGTGGCTACTCGGGGATTCTCGAATTAGGCACTCACTTCTGAAATTATTTGCTCTCGGGCCATTCGAAAGGGATTCAAATAGCGGACGCCTAAGTCGCCGCGCGCCCTATTGATGGGCGCGGCGGCTAGCCAAGCAGCTCGGAAACGGTGCTAGCGACCAGCGTGCGTGGGAGCAGCACGTCGAGACCGGATTCGCGCCGCGCTATATCGCGCATCGACACGGAGAACCCCATGCAATCGAGGCAGAGGAACGCGCAATTGCTGCCGCGCAGGGAGCGCGCCGCGCGTGCGATTGCGTCGAGGTCGCCGTAGGGAGAAGCCTGAACTACCTGGATGGAAAGTCCTGCGTCGCCCCACCATGCGCGCGCTTGCTCCACCTGGGCTTTATCGGGGACCATAACAGCGATGGTTCGCCCGCCGGCAAGGGCGTGCGCGACGCTGTAGAACAAGGGCTGCGGGATGATGAGGGGGACCTTGTGGCGTAGCTCTGGGAAGCCGCCGGTGCAGAGCAGGATGATCGCATCGGCGCCTGCTGCCTCGGCTTCGTCGATGCGCTTCTGTACCAGCGGAACAATTCGGGTGCCTGAGAAGGTGGCCTGGCGCCCGTCGCGCATGCGCGACACGAGCACCTCGTCGCCGGGCAGCGGCTTGAGTTCGCGTTCGACCTCTTCGAGGGTCATGTCATCGAGCGCGCCGTATTCGATGAGCTCGAGACCGGGGGCGAGTTTGCTGCGGATGTCGTCTGTCATATCGATCCGGGGCGACTGGCCAACGGTGATTCCTGCGATCGATCTCATGTCTGCCCCTTTCGCGGCTTGATCCGGCGGCCTTAACGGCGGTTCGTAGGAAAGTAGCGAGGGGTCCGCGCGGACCCCTCGCTCGAGATGCGATGCTAGTTTGCGCCGCCCATGGTCTGGTAGCGCTCCATGGTTCCGTAGAGCTCCACGAGATGGGCCCATTCGCCCTCATCGTAGAACTTGCAGGAACCGGCTCCGAAGAGCTTGGCGACCTCGACCGCGAAGCGCGCGGCTTCCTCCACGTCGTTCGCGTGGGTGGCTCCGGTCGCGCAGCCGGCAACCATCTGCTCGGTGGCGATGGCCACGCCCACAACGGGGGCCGAGGTAGCGGTCGTGGGCTGCAGGATGCTGTTCAGGTGGTAAAGGTCATTGCCGTAGGGGGTGATGTCCTGCTGGGACAGGGCAAAGACCTGCGGCATCTTACCGGTCACCCGGGTCATGACATCCATCAGGTCGTTTGCAATGGGCAGGATGTAGCCGTCTTTGGTAGTGGGGGAGATGGCGATGCCGTTCACGTTGATGATGCGGTTGCCCTTGGTGGTGTCGATGGAGACGATTGCCTCCATGCGCGGGTCGACCTCCATGCGATTCATGGTAGCCATATCGATGGGGGAGTCCATGAACGGAACGGGCTCGTGCGGGAGCGTCGGGGCGTCGGGGCAGACATGCGTCGCCACGATGACGTCACCGGGCAGGACATCGCCGGCGGCGTGCATCTCGACGAGCTTGATCGCGCACGTGAGCGCGGCGAGCGCTCCATCGCCGTCCGATACCGCACCGATGAGCTCGGGGCGGGCGCCCAAGCCGCCAAGACGGCCGATCACGCCGAGGGTGGGCGCGTCTCCGCCTTGGCTCTTGCCGTTTGAGCCGGGGATGAGGATCTTGATGCAGTCGGTGCTACCTGCCTCGGAGCCCACGGTTTCCACGGTGACATCGGTCGCACCACGCGAACGAAGCAGCTCGGCGACCTCCTCGCCGTTGGCCTGGGGCTTGTCGATGAGGTCGTAGATTTCGAGCAGTTGACGCAAAAGCATGGCGCTCCCTTCGGTCGAAGTAGATATCCGAGAGCAAAGTCTAGCGCAAATGGGGGTGCCGAATTGTCTGGGAACGGTGTAGTTGCGCCGCCCATTGTTTCCTAATGGTGAACTGGCGCGTTTCCCCGCCGGTGGGCGTTAGCCCTCCCTATAGTTACCTACAAGTTCCACACTCCGGTGCGCTAAAGCGTTTGCAGGAACAAGCGACACGCATCGCGCACCGGTACGGTCGGGGTTAGGAGTCGATATGAGCAAGTTGACGAGTAAGCACGTCACCCGTAGAGGGTTCCTGGGCGGCGTCGCCATGGCGGGTGTTGCCGGAGCCGGGCTTATGCAGGCGGGTTGCGCGTCCGGCGATTCGGGCGGATCGGGTTCCGCTGCCGCCGTCGAGGGCGGCACGTTGAACATCTCGCTGGCATCGTCGCCGGCTTACCTCGACCCGGCAAAATATACCGGTGTCTACGAATCCCAGATCATCAACAACGTCTGCGACACGGTCGTGCAGTACAGCATGGACCTCTCGGAGATCGTTCCGGCGCTTGCGACCGAGTGGACCGTTTCCGAGGATGGTGCGACCTACACCTTCACGCTGCGCGATGACGTCGTCTTCCAGGCGGGCGAGTACCAGGATGGCCGCGCGATGACCGCCGAAGACATCAAGTATTCGCTGGAGCGTTCCGCTAACGACTCGGCCATGAACCGTCTCGACATGCTCGACCACTGCAACGTCATCTCCGACACCGAGATCGAGTGCGTGCTCACGAGCCCCAACTCATCGTTCCTCACCGCGCTTACCGACGCGGGCAACGCCATCGTTCCCCAGGAAGAGGTCGAGGGCTGGGGTGACAGTTTCGGCGAGCACCTCGTGGGCACCGGTCCTTTCCGGATGGTGCAGTTCACGCGCGACCAGCAGACCGAGCTTGCGCGCAACGACGCGTATTGGGGCGAGAAGCCCAACCTCGATGGCGTGATCTTCAAGGTCATCACGGACGCCACTCAGTCCGCCAATGCCCTGTTCACGGGTGATGTCGACATGGTGACGGATCTCAAGGGCGAGTCGCTGCAGACCGTGGAGAACGATTCTAACTACGTGGTCGATCGCATGGACGGCCTGAACATCGCCTACATCTACATGAACATGGTCAACGGCCCCACCGCCGACCAGCGCGTGCGCAAGGCGATCCTCATGGCGGTGAACCGCGAGGACCTCATCGCCGCAGGTTACCCCTATGGCGGCGCCTCCGTGGCGACGTTGCCGCTTCCCAAGGGCAGCTGGGGCTATGACGAGTCAGTCGAGAGCACGGTCCCGGAGTACGACCCCGAGGCGGCGCGCGAGCTCCTCGCCGAAGCCGGCTACCCGGATGGTTTCTCGATGAACTACTACACGAGCAACACGACCCAGCGACTGGACATCGCAACGGTTTTCCAGCAGCAGGTCAAGGAGAACCTGAACATCGACGTCGAGATCCATACCAACGACTGGGGCGCATTCTCCGAGGTTGCCGCTTCCGGCCAGGCCGACATCTACGCTATGGGTTGGAGCTGGTACCCCGATCCGTTCTTCTTCCTGAACAAGCTGTTCTCGAGCTCCGAGATCGGCGCCCTCGGCAACGGCGCGGGCTTCAGCGATCCCGAGGTCGATGACCTGCTGCAGCAAGCGCTTGAGGTCACCGACCAGGACGAGCGCGCGGACCTCTACAAGCAGGCGCTTGCCAAGATCGTCGCGCAGGATCCCATGCTCGTGTACGCGTCCGAGGAAGTCTGCACCGGACTCACTCAGAACGTCCAAGGGTACGTGCAGCGTGCCGACCAGCTCGTCTACGTCGTCAACTCCGAGGTCAACATGTCCAAGACCGCGTAGCCTTAAGCCCCGCTGCCTGAATGTCTTGGACGGCGTTCCGGACACGATGGACGGCAATCGTCGGCTACGGCCGAGCGAAGCGCTACGAAGCAGACGTCATTGCGGCGCCGTATGGGAGGCCATGCGGCGCCGTCGCATATGGAGAATTCGGGCGCGCGGAGGGGTATACATCGGCAATCTTGGGTATATCCGTGTGATGCATGAGGGGAGAGATGCGAGTTCATGTGGGCCGCTTTGTCGCGATAAAGTGTTTCTGATGGATAAATTGGGATGCCTGCCCGGAATGCTCGCGCCGCTCGACGTATAGTGAATTGATACAATACGTTCATTATATGCATAGCGCGTTGTAAGAACGTGCAGGTGAGATTGATGAAGGGGTTTATTGTATGGATAGTACGGCCGATCGCATAACGTCGCCAGACCTCGTGCCAGGGGGCTCTGTCGACAAGGCTCGCATCGATGCGCTCACCGACGGGTTCGCAAGCAACCGTGCCAATCGGATCGCCCGCAACGCCGTGACGTCGATGGGCATCGCCGCTGCAGCGCGCGACCAACGCGCCGTCCGCGCCTACAAGGACACCTACGGCGTCTCGCTCAAGGCCGCCAAGACCGTGACCCATCAGGACAAGTCGGGCCGCTGCTGGATGTTCTCCACGCTGAACGTGCTTCGCGCCCGCGCCCTTCAGATCCTCGACGTGGATGATTTCGAGTTTTCGCAGGCATATACCACGTTCTACGAGAAGCTCGAGAAGTCCAACTCGTTCCTCGAGCGCATCATCCAGACCGCTGATCGGCCTGCCAACGATCGCTTGGTCTACCACCTCACGCTCCATACCGCTTCTGATGGCGGCCAGTTCATGTTCTGCGCGAGCATCCTCGAGAAGTGGGGCATCGTCCCCAAGGACGCGATGCCCGAGACCGCGTGCACGCACGACACCAAGTACATGAACGAGGTCCTGGGCGACATCCTGATTCGCGATGCCGCCAAGCTGCGCGAGAGCGCTGCGGCAGGTGCCGCATACGAGGAGCTCGAGATGGCCAAGGCGGACATGCTCGATGAGGTGCACCGCTTCCTGTGCTGCTGCTTGGGCGAACCGCCGCTGGCGATCGATTTCGATTTCGAGGTCGGCGAGCATGCCGACGTCGATGCCAGCAAGGTTGAAATCACCTCCGACGGCCGCCGCATCCTGCGCGACCACGGTGTGACCCCGCTCGAGATCCTGGAGCGCTACACGCACTTCGATGCCGGCGATTATATCGAGCTCGTGAGCGTGCCGGGCGATTCGCGCCCCTTCGGCCACCTGTATGGCATCGATTGGTTCGACGCCGTCATGGGCGGCCGTCCGCTGCGCCTGCTCAACATGGAGATGCCCGTCGTCGAGCAGGCGGTCATCGCTTCGCTCAAGGGCGGCGTGCCCGCCTACATGATGTGCGACGTGGGCAAGCGCACCCTGCGCGGCGATTCGGATTTCGCGGGCGTGCTGGCTACCGATTCACTCGACCTCGAAGGTCTCTTCGATATCGATCTGTCCATCGACCGCGCCGACAACCTCGATCTCAACGGCACCGGCCTGTCGCACTGCATGGTGTTCCAGGGCGTGCAGCTTGACGATGCGGGGGAGCCGCTCGCCTGGCGCGTGGAGAACAGCTGGGGCGCCGACCAGTGCAAGGACGGCTACCTCATCATCAGCCGCGATTGGTGGCGCGCCTACGGCGGCGACGTCGTGGTGGAGCGCCGGTTCGTGCCCGACGAGGTGCTCAAGTTGCGCGACTCCCTGCCCGTCGAGCACGTCGACCCCTGGGACGGATTCATCAATTACCGAGCCTGGTAGCGTGGTATCTCACGGGTGCGCGACGTTCCGCGCGCACCTGTGGAAATAGCCCCTTTTGAAATGGAGGGAATGGAACATGAGCAAACTTACCAGCAAAACCGTATCGCGTCGCGGTTTCCTGAGCGGGCTCGGCGCCGTGGGTCTCACGGGCGCCGCGCTCTCCGTCGCCGGTTGCTCTTCCGAGGGCGGTTCGGGTTCCGCCGGTAGCGCCGAGGTCACCGAGGGCGGTACGCTCAACATCTCGCTCGCGGCCTCCCCGGCCCTTCTCGACCCGGTTAAGTACACGGGCGTCTATGAGTCGCAGATCATCAACACCGTATGCGACACCTTGGTGCAGTACTCGATGGACCTCACCGAGATCGTGCCCTGCCTCGCGACCGAGTGGACCGTGTCCGACGACGGCATGACCTACACCTTCACCCTGCGCGACGACGTGACGTTCCAGCCCGGTGAGTACCAGGACGGCCGCGCCATGACCGCCGAGGACGTCAAGTACTCGCTCGAGCGCTCCAACGTCGAGTCCACCAACAACCGCCTCGACATGCTCGATCACTGCAACGTGATCTCCGACACCGAGATCGAGTGCGTCCTCAAGACCCCGAACTCCGCCTTCCTCACGGCGCTCACCGACGGCGGCAACGCCATCCTCCCGCAGGAGGAGGTCGAGGGCTGGGGTGACAGCTTCGGCGAGCACCTCGTGGGCACCGGCCCCTTCCAGATGGTGCAGTTCACGCGCGACCAGCAGACCGAGCTCACCCGTCATGAGGGCTATTGGGGCGAGCGCCCGAACCTCGACGGCGTGGTCTGGAAGGTCATCACCGACTCCACGCAGCAGGCAAACGCCCTGTTCACCGGCGAGGTCGATCTCGTCACCGACCTCGGTGGCGAGTCGCTGCAGACCGTTTCGGAGAACTCTGACTACATCGTGGAGCAGCAGGAGGGGATGAACTTCAACTACATCTACATGAACATGCAGAACGGCCCGACCGCGAACGCGGATGTGCGCCGCGCGATCCTCATGTCCATCGACCGCGACGAGATCCTCGCTGCCTCCTATCCGTACGGCGGCGGCACGGTCGCATCGGTGCCGCTGCCGCGTGGTAGCTGGGGCTACGATGAGTCCGTCGAGGAACTCGTCCCGTCCTACGACCCCGAGGGCGCCAAGGAGCTTCTCGCCGGCGCAGGGTATCCCGACGGTCTCGAGCTCGAGCTCTTCACCGGCAACACCACGACGAGCCTCGACGTGGCGACGGTCGTCCAGCAGCAGCTCAAGGCGAACCTCAACATCGACCTCGTCATCCACCAGAACGACTGGGCCACGCTCTCCTCGAACGCGTCGTCTGGCCAGTGCAACATGGTGTGCATGAGCTGGACCTGGTACCCCGATCCGTACTTCTTCCTGAACAAGCTGTTCAGCACTGCTGAGATCGGCGGCAACGGCAACTCCGGCCTCTTCAGCGTCCCCGAGGTCGACGACCTGCTCCAGCAGGCGCTCGAGGTCACCGACCAGGACGAGCGTGCGGACCTCTACAAGCAGGCGCTGCGCCTCATCGTGGAGCAGAACCCCATGATCGTCTACAGCACGGCCAACTCCAAGAACGGCCTGAGCAAGAGCGTCCAGGGCTTCGTCCAGCGTGCCGATAACCTGGTCTATGTCGTGAACTCCGAGGTCAATATCTCGAAGACTGCGTAGTAACCGCTGCGCGTATCGCCGCGCGCGGTAGGGTAGGTGCCCGCCGCGCGCGGTGTTTGTTAGGAAAGGTAGGGATTCGTGGCTAAGACGATTCTCAAGAGGGTGCTGCAGGCGATCCCCGTGCTGTTCGTGGTGATCACAGCGACGTTCATCCTCACGCGCATGGTCCCCGGTGACCCCGCCATCACCATGTTGGGACCCCAGGCATCGCCCGATGCTGTCGCCGAGTTGCGTGAGCAGCTCGGTCTCAACGAGCCCATGTGGAAGCAGTACATCGACTATCTCCTCGGCGTGCTGCAGGGCGACTTCGGATGGTCGACCTCGTATAACGGCGATGTCATGCCTCTCATCCTGAGCCGTCTTCCAGCCACGCTCTCCATCACCATGACCGGCCTCATCATCGCCGCGCTCGTGGGAATCCCCATCGGCGTCGAGTCGGCGCTGCACCAGAACTCGATTCTCGACTACGTGTTCATGGTGGTCGCCCTCGTGGGCGTGTCGATGCCTATCTTCTGGCTCGGCCTCATGCTCGTCCTCACGTTCAGCGTGAACCTGGGGCTTTTGCCAGCCATGGGTATGGGCACGTTCTCAAACGGCGTTTGGGACGTGGTGAGCCACATGATCCTGCCGGTGTTCTGCCTTGCCACCATTCCCGCTGCCACGCTCGCGCGCATCTCGCGTTCGAGCATGCTGGACACGATCGGTACCGACTACATCAAGTCGCTCCGCTCGCGCGGCATCAAGGAGACCCTCGTCATCTGGAAGCATGCGTTCAAGAACGCTTTGCCGCCGATCGTGACGGTCCTCGGTCTGCAGATCGCATCAGCCTTCACCGGCGCCATCCTTACCGAGACGATCTTCTCGTGGCCGGGGCTCGGCACGCTGATCGTGAACGCGGTCAACGGGCGCGACTACTCCCTCATCCAGGGCACGGTCCTCTTCACCGCTGTCGTGTTCGTCGTGATCAACCTTGTGGTTGACATCATCTACGCGGTCATCAACCCGCGCGTGAGTTACGAGGGAGGTGGCCAGAACTAATGGCAGCTACCGAGAACAAGGGCTCGGCGCTCGGTGTCGAGGCCCAGCTTGAGATGGTGCGCCGCGAGCGCAAGGCCAACAATGCCTGGCATAAGCTCTCGCGCAACAAGATGGCCGTCGTGGGTCTGGTCATCGTCGTGGTCATGGTCCTCATGGCGGTGTTCGCCAACCAGCTCTCGCCCTACGATCCCAACGCCATCGACATGACGAACGCCTACGCGGCGCCTGGCAGCGAGGGCCATATCTTCGGAACCGATAACTACGGCCGCGATCTGCTGTCGCGCATCATCTTCGGTGCGCGCATCTCGATCTTCGTTGCCGTGGGCGGCACGCTCGTGGGCGCGTTCATCGGCGTCCTCGTGGGTCTCGTGGCGGGCTTCTTCGGCGGCCTGCTCGACTCGATCATCATGCGCGTCATGGACGGCATGATGTCGTTCCCGTTCGTCCTGCTCGCCCTCATCCTCATGACGATCCTGGGCCAGGGAGCCATCAACGTCGTGATCGCGCTCGGTATCGGTAACATCCCGTACTTTGCGCGCGTCGTGCGCGGCCAGGTGCATATCGTCAAGAACGAGGAGTACTGCAACGCTGAGCGCGTCCTCGGCGCCTCGCCGGCGCGCATCCTCTTCACGCATATCCTGCCCAACGCCATGTCGCCGATCATCGTGTACTTCACGCTGAACGTCGCGAGCGCCATCATCTCCGAGGCGGCGCTGTCGTTCCTCGGCATGGGCATCACCCCACCGACCGCGTCGTGGGGCAACATCCTCTCGGGCGGGCGCACCTGCCTGCGCACCTCCCCGCACATCGCCACGATCTCGGGCCTCTTCATCCTCATCACGGTGCTCGGCTTCAACCTTCTGGGCGATGGCATTCGTGACGTGTTCGACCCCAAGCAGAAGCAGTAAGGAGGGTGCCGCATGGCTGAAATCACTCAAGACGGGGCCCGTGAGCACCTTCTTTCGGTGAAGGACCTCAAGACCTACTTCCATACCTCCGCCGGCATCTCCAAGGCCGTCGATGGCGTGAGCTTCACGCTCGATCGCGGTAAGACCCTCGGCATCGTGGGCGAGTCCGGTTCGGGCAAGAGCGTTACCGCCTCATCGGTCATTCGCTTGCTGCCCAAGACGGGTTCCATCGAGTCCGGCGAGATCGAGTTCGACGGCAAGGACATGGTCAACATCAGCATGAGCGACCTGCTTGAGATTCGCGGCAAGGACATCGCGATGATCTACCAGGATCCCATGACCTCGCTCGACCCGGTGTTCAAAGTCGGCAGCCAGATGATCGAGCTCATCCGCGCTCATGAGAACGTGAGCAAGGAAGAGGCCCGCAAGCGCTCCATCGAGATGCTGCGCTTGGTGGGCATCCCCGAGCCCGAGCGCCGTATGGACTCCTACCCTTACGAGCTTTCGGGCGGCATGTGCCAGCGCGTCATCATCGCCATGGCCATGAGCCTGCATCCCAAGTTCATCATCGCCGACGAGCCCACCACGGCTCTCGACGTGACGGTGCAATCGCAGGTGCTCGACCTGCTCCAGGGCCTGCAGGAGAAGTTCGGCACGGCGATCCTGCTCATCACCCATAACCTGGGCATCGTTTGGAAGATGGCGGATGACGTCATGGTCATGTACGCCGGACGCACCGTGGAGCACGCCTCTACCGGCGAGCTCTACGCCAACCCGCTGCACCCCTACACCTGGGGTCTCCTTGACTCCATGCCCAAGCTCTCGGACGATGAGGATGCCGACCTCAAGACCATTCCCGGCGTCCCCCCCGATCTGAGGCTCACCGGTACGTGCTGCAACTTCTGCAACCGCTGCCCGTACGCTAAGGAGATCTGCGAGCGCGAGGTGCCGCCTCTCAATGAGGTCGCGCCCGGCCACTTCGTCGCCTGCCACCTGCAGGACGGCAAGGGCGGACTTGTGAGAGGAGAGGTGAATCGATGAGCGAGATGACTCAGGCCACCGCAGCCGAGCAGGCGCAGGAGCGCCAGCCGATCCTTTCCATCCGCCATCTGAGCAAGGATTTCAAGCTCCGTGGAGAGGGGCTGTTCGACAAGCCCAAGACCCTCCATGCGCTGTCGGATGTGTCGCTCGACGTGTACGAGGGCGAGACGCTCGGCATCATCGGCGAGTCGGGTTGCGGCAAGTCCACGCTCGGCCGCTGCGTGGTGCAGCTGCACCAGGCGACGTCGGGTGAGATCCGCTACAAGGGCCAAGACATCAACGGCCTCAAGGGCCCCGAGCTCAAGGCCATGCGCAAGAACATCCAGATGGTGTTCCAGGACTCGTACTCATCGCTCGATCCGCGTTTCACCGCCGCGCGCGCCATCGAGGAGCCGCTGCGCATCTACAACCTCGTGCCCGACAAGGCGGAGCGCGAAAAGATCGTCTTCGACCTCATGAAGGAGGTCGGCCTCGACATCCAGCATATGGAGCGCTTCCCGCATGAGTTCTCCGGCGGACAGCGGCAGCGCATCAACGTGGCGCGCGCCCTCGTGCTTGACCCCAAGATCATCGTGTGCGACGAGCCCGTCTCGGCCCTCGACGTGTCGATTCAGGCGCAGGTGCTGAACCTCTTCCGCCGTCTGCAGCGCGACCGCGGCCTCACGTACCTGTTCATCAGCCATGACCTTTCGGTCATCAAGCACATCTCGGACCGTATCGCGATCATGTATCTCGGTCGCGTTGTGGAGCTGTGCCCGGCGCATCGCGTCTACGAGAACCCGATGCACCCCTACACGCAGGCGCTGCTCTCGGCCGTGCCGCCCGAGAGCCCCTTCCAGAAGACGGAGGAGCTCAAGCTCAAGGGCGAGATCGCGAGCCCTGTGGGCGATCAGGTGGGCTGCCCGCTTGCCGGCCGCTGCCCGTTCTGCGAGGAGCGCTGCCGCAAGGAGCGCCCCGCCCTCACCGAGGTGGAACCGGGGCACCAGGTCGCGTGCTTCCGCTACCACGATGCGGTGACCGCCTAGCGCTTCGATGCCGCGCTCGCGTAGGCTTTGTGCTTAGTCGCGTACAAACCGGCCCGCTGCCGATTCTGGCGGCGGGTCGTTCTATGATGAGAGGCGATACGCTCTAAGGCGGTCGCCGACGAAGAAAGGTGGGTATGCCCAATGGCACCAACGAAGGAATCCCTGCACCAGGCGGTGCTCGACCAGCAAGACGAGCTGCTCGAGCTCTGCCGTGACCTGATTCGCATCAAGAACCAGAGTCCCATCGATAGCCAGGCTCCGGCAATCGCGTTCGTCCGCGACTACCTTGCGCAGGCAGGCATAGAGACCGAGGAGATCGTCGGCGATGGCGGCGAGGATTATCCGGTGGTCTACGCCCAGATGGGAGACCCCACGGGCTTCCGCGTGGTTCTCAACGGCCATGTGGACGTGGTGCCGGTGGGGCAGCTTTCTGGATGGGATTTCGATCCCTTTGGTGCCGAGATGCACGACGGCAAGATCTTTGGCCGCGGCGCGTCGGACATGAAGTGCGGCCTAGCCGTGCTGCTCTTCACCATGAAGAAGCTTAAGGAGTCGGGCGCCGAGCTCAAGGGCGATATCCGCCTGCACATGGTGTGCGATGAGGAGATCGCGGGCAGCGGAACCAAATGGTTCTGCGAGCACGGCTATGCCGACGGAGCCGATGCGGTCATGGTGGGCGAGCCGACCGGTCACGAGACAATCGAGATCGGCCAGAAGGGCATCCTGCATGTGACGCTCACGGCACATGGCGTGCCCGGCCATGGTTCCACCAACAACTACAAGGGCGACAACGCCATCGTCAAGCTGGCGCGCGTGCTCGTGAACATCGACCAGATCATCTCCGTGCCGGGACACTTCCTCCCCGAACATGAGCGCGCGGTACGGAACTCGCGCATCGTGGCCGAGCAGACCATTCCTGCAGAGGGCGTCGGCAACGTCGTCGACCACATCTCGTGCAATGTGGGCCTCATCGAAGGCGGCAGCAAGATCAACCAGGTGCCCGACCTCGCGACCGCCCACATCGACGTGCGCCTGCCGTACGGCACCGATCACGATGAGGTCGTAGCCGCCGTCGAGCGCGTGATCGCCGAGAGCGGCGTTACCGGCGTGGAGGCCGCCTATGAGTGGATTACCGAGGGCAACGTGACCTCTGACACCTGCACGCTTGTGACGAGCCTCAAGAAGAACATCGAGGACGTCTGGGGCGAGGAATGCCTGCCGGCATACCAGTGGGCGTCGAGCGATGCGGCGAACTACCGCCTGCTGGGATGCCCCACCATCCAGTTCGGCCCGTGCAACAACGACGGCATCCACGGCTACAACGAGGACGTGGACGTGATCGATGTCGTGCATGCGGCCGAGATCTACATGCTCACGCTCTGCGACATGCTGGGCGTTGCGTAAAGGAGGATTGCGATGGCAGAGATGGAGAGCGCGGCCGCAAAGCAAGCCGTGCCAGCGCAGGCGGTGCCCGAGCCGGCTGAGGCGAGCCTCATCTGGCGTGCCGGTGGTCGCGAGATCTCATACACGGCCCGCGCCGGCCACCTCGACGTGATCGATAGCGAGGGCGTGCTCGAGGGCAAGATGTTCAACGTCTCCTACCTTGCAGAGAAGGTGGATGGCCAGTGCGTTGACGCGCGCCGTCGCCCGGTGAGCTTCTGCTTCAACGGCGGCCCCGGGTCCGCCTCGGTCCCCATCAACTTCGGCGGCATCGGGCCCCGCCGCGTGGTGCCCAACGGATGCGGGTTCGTCGATGCGGCCAACTACGAGGTGGAGGACAACCCCGGTACGCTCCTGACCGAGAGCGACCTGGTATTCCTCGACGCGCTCGGCACGGGTTGGTCGCTCGTTGCCGAGGGATACGGTACCGAGCGCGTCTACGGCCTGGAGGCGGATGCGCGTGCGTTCTGCCGTGCCATCTGCCAGTGGCTCGAGGATAACGGTCGTTGGGGCTCGCCGCTCTATCTGGTGGGCGAGTCGTACGGGACCATGCGTAACTCCGTGCTCATGCGCTATCTCGGCGAGGCGGGCGTGCCGGTCGCCGGTGTGGTCATGGTGTCCGCCCTCTTCGACTGGACGCAGAACCTACCGGGCAACGACCTCTATTACGTGGGCATGATGCCTTCATTCGCAGCGACAGCGCAGCACTTCGGCCTCGTCGGCGAGGACGTTGACGAGGATGAGTGGTTCGATCGCGCCTCCGCCTTCGCCGGTGATGAGTACGCCTCGGCGTTGCTCCAGGGCGATCGCATCGATGCGTCGCGCCAGCGCGCCGTGGCAGGGCAGCTCTCGGCATTCATCGGTCTACCGGTCGAGTATCTCATCGCACGCAACCTGCGCGTCTCGCTCGAGGAGTTCCGCCGCGACCTCATGGCTGCCGATGAGAAGGTCATCGGTCGCCTCGACATGCGCTTTGCCGGAAGCGCATTGCTGCCCATCCAGAAGGCATCGTTCTACTTCGCGTGCGACGATCCCGCGAGCCATGCCATCGAGGGCGCTTGGTATGCCGCGTTCCGAGCGTTCCTCCGCAACGAGGTGGGCTACCGGGGGCCGGCGAACTACCGACTGAGCGTGTGGGGCGAGATCGGCATCGGCTGGAATTGGGTCCACGACGAGCCCGGCGTGGACGAGACGACGGTCGCGGCGCCCAACGTAGCGCTCGACATCGCCGTGGCGCTCCGCCGCAGCCCCACCACGAAGCTCATGATCATGGGCGGGCGCTTTGATGCGGCGACCCCGTGGTGGAACATGGAGCACACCATCGCCCAGCTCTACCTACCGCGCGAGCTGCGCGAGAAGATCCGGTTCTGCCGCTACGGCTGCGGGCACATGTGCTATGTCGACGAGCCAACGCTGGCTCGCATGACCCAGGACTTCCACGAGTTCTACCAGGCCTAATGTCATCGATGCAGCGGCGTGGGAATCGGGGGGCGCCGGGAAGCGCTATCCGGTTATGATAGCTGCATGCTCGAGCCCGGCGAGCAGAGTCGGACAAGACATCGCAAGCAAGCCCGCGCCGAGCGCGGACGACCAGAGAGGATTGCAATGATCAAGGAGATCGTGAAGGACCGCGAGTTTCTTTCGAAGCCCGCGGAGGCAGCGACCATCGAAGACGTGGAGGTCATGCAGGACCTGCGCGACACGCTCGAATCGCTTGAGGATGCCGTGTGCCTGGCGGCGAACCAGATCGGATCGCTCAAGGCCATCATCGCCTACGAGGATGGTGGTCGCATCTACACGATGATGAACCCCAAGATCAAGATCGCGGCGCAACCCTACACCGCTCAGGAGAGCTGCCTTTCGCTGGAAGAGGTCACCGAGGTCAAGCGCTTTCGCATGATCACCGTGACCTACCAGGTCCCCCAGGAGGGCAATCTGGTGCGCCGCACCAAGCGCTTTAGCGGTTGGACTGCCGAGGTTGTGCAGCATGCGATCGACCACTGCGCGGGCAAGCTCGTCTAATTGGGCGCCACGTCCTCGATCGTTCAACTGCTAAGGAGTAGATCATGGTAGAAGAGGTTGATGTGAAAGCAGCCGAGGAGCTCATCGATTTCATCCAGGCGTGCCCGAGCATGTTCCACACTACGCGCACCATCGCCGGCGAGCTCGACCGAGCGGGGTTCACCCGCCTCGCGGAGGGTGACGCGTGGGAGCTCTCGGCGGGTGGGCGCTACTACACCACCCGTAACGGTTCGAGCATCATCGCGTTCAAGGTGGGGGAGCGCGCCGTCGCGGAGGGGGGCTATCACTTCCAAGTTACCGCGTCGCACGGCGATTCGCCCACCTTCAAGCTCAAGGCGCTGCCGCTCATCGAAGGACCCGAGGGGATGCTCCGCCTGAACGTCGAGGCATACGGCGGGATGATCGACTACACGTGGCTCGACCGCCCGCTATCCATCGCGGGCCGCGTGCTCGTTGAGGCGGACGGCCGTGTGGAGAGCCGCCTCGTCGCACCCGACCGCGACCTCGTCATGATCCCGAGTCTCGCGATTCACCTCGACCGCAGCGTGAACGACTCGTTCTCTCCCAATCGCGCGACCGACATCGTTCCCTTAGTCTCTGCAGGCGAGCTCACGGCGGAGGGCTTCGACGAGCTCATCGCCCGCGAGGCCGGCGTCGAGCGGGCGCAGGTCCTCGCGCGCGACCTCTTCCTGGTGAGCCGCGTGCCGGCGCGCGTGTGGGGCGCGGCGCGGGAGTTCGTCTCCTCGCCTAAGCTCGATGACCTCATGTGCGCGTTCACCTCGCTCAAGGCCTTTATCGCCGCAGAGAATCCCGCGAGCGTGAACGTGTACTGCTGCTTCGATAACGAGGAGGTGGGCTCCAATACCAAGCAGGGAGCGATGTCCACCTTCCTGCCCGATGTACTCACCCGCCTGACCGCAGCGCTCGGTCTCACGCCCGAGGACTATCGCCGCGCGCTCGCGAAGTCGATGATGGTGAGTTGCGACAACGCTCATGCGCTGCATCCGAACAAGACCGATAAGTACGACGGGCAGAACCGCTGCCGCCTGAACGGAGGCATCGTGATCAAGGAGGCGGCGAACCAGCACTACTGCACCGACGCCTTCAGCCGCGCCGCCTTCATCGCCGTGTGCCGCCGCGCGGGCGTGCCGTACCAGACGTTCGCGAACCGCAGCGACATGGCAGGAGGCTCGACCTTGGGCAACCTCTCCAACATCCAGGCAAGCATGCATGCGATCGACGTGGGCTGCGCGCAGCTCGCGATGCACTCCTCGTACGAAACGGCTGGTACGCGCGACGTGCGTCAGGTGGTCGCCGCGCTCACGGCATTCCTCGAGGCGGACCTCGCGATCGACGGCGCCCAGGCCGTTACCTTGAGGTAGAGTCAATCTCGATCGATATCTAGACAACGCGGGAAACAAGCAGCGGGGCATCCGGCGGTTGGGATGCCCCGCTGCTCTTGTTTACGGCCAACCGGATTGTTTGGCAACGAGCAGCGATTACCGGCGGGAATCGGGGTATAAGGCGCGTAATGACTGAACGCTGGCGCCGACGCGTGCCGGCAAGGATGAGGAGGAGCGCTATGAAATGCCCCGTCTGCAAGGACGTCACGCTGCTCATGAGCGAGAAGAACGGCGTCGAGATCGATTACTGCCCCGAGTGCCGGGGCATCTGGCTGGATAGGGGAGAGCTCGACAAGATTGTCGAACGCGCCCGCGACGCCCGTGACGGCTATCGCAAGGACGATCGCCATCGCGCCGAGGAGCAACGCTACGACGATCGCCGTTACGACGAGCGCAAACGGTACGACGATAGCTATTACAAGAAGCACAAGAAGAAGAGCCCCATGTCTGCGCTGGGCGACATCATGGAGATCTTCGGCGGCGACTAGTTGAGCAGCATGCGGTCGTTCGCGAGCTCGCCGCCCGAGACCTCCTCGAACTTCTGGAGCAGGTCGGCGACGGTGAGCGCGGCCTTCTCGGCCCCGGCGACATCGTAGATGACGCGCCCCTCGTGCATCATGATGAGGCGGTTGCCCAGGCGGATCGCGTCGTTCATGTTGTGCGTGACCATAAGGGTGGTGAGCTTGCGCTCCGAGACGATCTTCTCGGTGAGCTCGAGCACCTTGGCGGCGGTCTTGGGGTCGAGCGCCGCCGTGTGCTCATCGAGGAGCAGCAGCTTGGGATCGGTGAGCGTCGCCATGAGCAGCGTCAGCGCCTGGCGCTGACCGCCGGAGAGCAGGCCGACCTTGGCTGTGAGGCGCTTCTCGAGCCCGAGCCCGAGCTCCTTCAGGCGCTCGGCGTACTCGTCCTTCTCGGCCTTGGTGACGCCCCAGGCGAGGGTCCGGGTCTTGCCGCGGCGCTTCGCCATGGCTAGGTTCTCGACGATCTGCATGTCTGCAGCCGTACCCATCATGGGGTCTTGGAAGACGCGGCCCAGGTACGTGGCTCGAGCGGGCTCAGAGAGGCGCGAGATGTTCTTGCCATCGAGCGTGATGGTGCCCGCGTCCATGGGGTAGACGCCGGCGATGATGTTCATGAGCGTGGACTTGCCGGCGCCGTTACCGCCGATGACGGTCACGAAGTCGCCTGGTGCGAGGTGCAGATCGACATGGATGAGCGCGCGCTTCTCGTTGATGGTGCCCGCGTTGAACGTCTTGCTGACGGAAGAGAGCTTCAGCATCGTTAGCGCCCCCCTTCGGTGGTGGAGTCATTCGAGGTGCTGCCCTCAGCGGGGTCTGTGGCGCCCGCGGAGGCAAGGGCCTTCGATGCGCGCGAATAGGAGCGCCTGAGCTGGTATTTCTCCCACACCACGGGTACGCACAGCGCGAGCGCCACAATAACGGCGGAGATGAGCTTCATGTCGTTGGCATCCATGCCCAGCTGCAGCACGATGGCGCGGATGAGGAAGTAGACCACCGAGCCCACGACGGCGGCGGTGAGGCGGCTGCCGAATGCGCGCAGCTGCCCCGGCACGAGCCGCCCGAGGACCTCGCCGATCACGATGGCGGCAAGGCCGATGACGATGGCGCCGGTACCCATGCCGATATCAGCGTAGCTCTGGCTCTCGCACACCAAGCCGCCCGAAAGGCCTACCAGGCCGTTCGAAAGCGTGAGCGCGATCATCTTGGTGACCTTGGTGTTCACGCCGAGGGCGCGCACCATTGCCTCGTTGTTGCCCGTGGCGCGGCAGGCCGAGCCGATCTCGGTCCCGAAGAACCAGTAGAGACCGACGATGATGATAACCGCGAAGACGAGTCCCACGAGGATGGAAGCGATGTTCTGAGGCAGGCCGGTAGCGTCGGTCACCGAGGAGAAGAGCGTGTCGACGCGCAGCAGCGGCGTGTTGGACTTACCCATGATGCGCAGGTTGACCGACCAGAGCGCGATCTGCGTGAGGATGCCGGCGAGGATGGCCGGGATCTCGAAGACGGTATGCAAGAAGCCGGTGACGGCTCCAGCGACCATGCCGGCGAGCATCGCCATGATGATGGCGAGCGTGGGGTCCATGCCGCCCACGACGAGCACGGCGCACACGCATCCGCCGAGCGCGAAGCTGCCGTCGACGGTAAGGTCTGCGATGTCGAGCAGCTTGTAGGTAATGAAGACGCCGAGGACCATGATGCCCCAGAGGATGCCCTGCGATACGGCGCCAAGCATGGCGAGTGCCATACTATCTCCTCCAACCTATCCCTCTATGCGCGGCGCGCCGCGCGTATACGGTGAGTTCACAGCAACACAGCAGTCTAGCATGCCGCCCGCGCCCGCGCGACAGCTAGCGCGAGCTGAATGGCTGGTTGTAATCGAGCGGAAACGAAGCGCCCCGGGCAGATGGTTCCACTCGGGGCGCAAGGGGGGCGATGGGGAATACTGGGAGGCGCTACCTGCGTTTGCCGTACCTTGGCGTAAACCCCGATTGCATGGTGCTCGGCTTTGCTACGGGGTGAGCGTTCAGCTTCCAGCAGGCACGGACGCGCTGTTAGGGGAGCCTACGCAGCGGAGACGTCCTCGCCGCCATCATCGGCGAGCGCGGAGACGTCGATGCCGATCTCGTCTGCGGTAGCCTGGTTATAGACGAGGTCGCAATCCTCGGCATCCATGGTCTCGATGGGCATCTCGGCCGGATCGACGCCCTCGGTGAGGATCTCGACGGCCATCTCGCCCGCGCGGTAGCCCAGCTCGTAGTAGTTGATGGAGACGGATGCGAGGCCGCCTGCCTCGACCATGCCCACCTCGCCGCAGATCGTGGGCACGCCGGCTGCGTTGGCGATGCTCGCAACCTGGGTCATGGCAGCGGCGATGGTGTTGTCGGTGGGTGCGTAGACGACGTCGACCTGGCCGACCATCGTCTCGACGACGCTCTGGATCTCGTTCGAGCTGGAGACCGTGAAGCGCTCGTGACCGATCCCGGCGGCATCCAGAGCCTCCTCGGCCATCTCGATCTGGATCTCGGAATTGCTCTCAGCGGTGCAGAAGAGCAGGCCGACGGTGCCCGCATCCGGGATGAGCTGCTGAAGCAGGGCGATCTGGTCCTCGACCGGGTTCATGTCGGAGGTGCCGGTGAGGTTGCCGCCGGGTGCGTCGTTCGAGTCGACGAGGCCGGATGCGGCGAAGTCGGTGATGGCCGTGCCCACGACGGGGATGTCCTGCGTGGCTCCCAGGACAGCCTGCGCCGCCGGGGTGGCGATGGCCAGGATGAGGTCGCAGCCGTCGTTCACGAAGGTCTGGGCGATGGTCTGGCAGGCGTTCTGGTCGTTGCTGGCGTTCTGCTGGTCGGCTTCATAGTCGATGCCCGCCTCGTCGAGCGCGGCGATGAAGCCCTCGTTTGCCGCATCGAGCGCGGCATGCTGCGTGAGCTGGAGCACGCCGATGCGGTACGAGCCGGAGGCGGCGGCAGAGCCGGAGCCAGAGCCAGCGCCCTGCTCGCCGCTGCAGCCGGCGAGGCCGAGCGCGATCGCACCGGTCCCGAGGATTCCTGCGGTAAACGAGCGGCGGGTGAGTTCGAAGCGGTTCATGGTGTTCTCCTTATCGCTGATGGGTACGCGCGGCCGCCGGAGGGCTTGGTGTCGCGCGGGTACCGGGTATGGATGGTTAGACGATCTCGGGATCGTCGAGGATCGAAAGGTCGACGCCGCAGGCATCGGCCGAGGCTTGGTTCGCGATGAGCGTGCACTCGCTTGCGTCGAGGAACTCGACGGGCATCTCAGCGGGATCGGCGCCTTCGCTGAGGATGCGCACGGCCATCTCGCCAGCTTTGCGACCGAGGTCGATGTAGTTGATGCTATACGAGGCGGTGCCGCCGTCTTGGACCATGGTGTCGCAACCCACGATCGTGGGGACGCCGGCCTCGTCGGCGATGGAAGAGACCTGCGCCATTGCTGCGGCGATGGTGTTGTCGGTGGGGGCGTAGATGACGTCGACCTGTCCGACCATCGTCTCCACGACGCTCTGGATCTCGTTCGAGCTGGAGACCGTCTGCTCGTTGGGCGTGAGCCCGGCGTCCTCGCAGGTGGCAACCGCGAGTTCGGCCTGGATACGGGAGTTCTCCTCGGCCGTGCAGTACAGGATGCCTACGTTCTGCGCGTCGGGCAGAAGCTCCTGCAGCAGGGCGATCTGATCGGCGACCGGGGTCATGTCCGAGCTGCCGGTGACGTTTCCGCCGGGTGCGTCGTTCGTCTCGACGAGGCCCACCGACTCGAAGTCCGTGATGGCAGAGCCCACGATGGGGATGTCCTGCGTCGCGGCGGCAACAGCCTGCGCCGCCGGCGTGCCGATGGCGAAGATGAGGTCGCAGCCGTCGTTCACGAACGTCTGCGCGATGGTCTGGCAGGCGGTCTGATCGTTTGAGGCGTTCTGCTGGTCGACCTCGTAGTCGATGCCCGCCTCGTCGAGTGCGGCGATGAAGCCCTCGTTGGTCTGATCGAGTGCGGCGTGCTGCGTGAGCTGGAGCACGCCGATTCGATACGAGCCGGAGGCGGCGCTGCCGGCCTCCGAACCTCCATCGGACGAGGTGCCGCCGCAAGCGGCAAGCGGTAGCGCGCCCGCAAGGGCGAGCGAGGAAAGCAAGCTGCGGCGGGTCAGGACGGGTATGTTCATGGGGGTCCCCCCGAAGATCGTGCGAGCGCCGGGACTCTGCCCGCCGCCCGCGATGGATGATGCGCATGCCCTATGGGGCTTAGTGCTCCATCATACCTACACACCTGCGCTTGCCGGGCGCTCGTCACCAACTTGTAACCTAGGGGGTGCGAGCGTGTCTACGGCGACCAGCACGGTGCCGGTGGGGAGGCGGCATGAGAGGCCGCGGAACCTGTCGGTGCGCAAGGTTCTGAGCAGCGGATGCTCGCCCCGCGCATCGACGATCTCGCCTTCGACGAAGAGGGTCCCCCCGGAGGGGAAGACGCTCAGCGGCCTCATGCGCTTGAGTCCCGATGGCAGCTCGAAGGTGGCGGTGGCTCCTGCGGCAAGGCAGCGGCGCAGAAGCTCCGGCGTCTTCACGGCCGCGACGTAGATCGTTCCGCACCGTCTCATGAGATCGCTGCCGCCGCCCTGCTTGAGGAGCGCTTCGAGCTCCCGTCGCTGCGTTGGCCCCGCAAGGGGCACCAGCGCCCTCACGAGCTGGAGCCGGTGGGCGTTGCCGAGCGTGCCGCCCAGAACCGCCCTGACGATCTGGCGCAGGTCGTGTTCGGAAAGCGCGCGCGTTGCGAGCGCGTAGCCATGGTTTCTGGCAGTGCGGATGTCGTAACCGAGTTTACGGAGCGTCGAGATGGAGTTGCGCACCGAGCTGGCGGCGACATGGAGCGTGACGGGGAGATCGGGTTTGCCCTCTGCTAGCAAGGAGGCGATGTTCGGCGCAGAGATATAGTGCCGATCGTCGGAATAGCGTTCGAGCGCGCGCAGCACGCAGAAGGTTCTCATCTCGGCAGGGATGTGCGGCTCAGCGCAGATGGACGCGACGCTGCCGTCCGAGTGACTCGGGTCGTTGCTATCAGAGCTGCACGCGCTTCCGCGGGTTGTGCCGTTCACGCATGTGGAGCCTTCGCTGCTCGAAACGGCTCCCTCGGTCTTGCTGGTTGTCACCACGTGGTCGCTGCCCTGGATGGTTGCGCGTCCGTCCCACATCGCTCCTCCTTGCGCTCGCCGCCGCTGCCTGGCGGCACCGCCCTGTAGGCGATTAAGGGTACCGTTGGGCGCGCGCAAATGGAAAACGCCCGCCGCATGCGGTTCCGTGCGTGCGGCGGGCGGTTCGGCAAGTTGTCAACATCCCCAGGTTCTTACCGAAATCCAACGCGGGATGCTGGAGACGGGATCGGGCGACCGGCTCTTCTTAGAACTCGGCGTTGCCCACGGTGCGAGGGTGCGGGATGACGTCGCGGATGTTTCCCACGCCGGTTAGGTACATCACGAGGCGCTCGAAGCCCAGACCAAAGCCGGCATGCGGACAGCTGCCGTAGCGGCGCAGGTCGCAGTAGTACTTGTACTGCTCCGGATCCATGCCAAGCTCGGCGATACGGCGCTCGAGCACGTCGAGGCGCTCCTCGCGCTGGCTGCCGCCTACGATCTCGCCGATGCCCGGTACCAGGCAGTCTGCTGCCGCAACCGTCTTGCCGTCGTCGTTCAGGCGCATGTAGAACGCCTTGATCTCGACGGGGTAGTCGGTAACGAAGGTCGGGCGCTTGAAGTGCTGCTCGGTGAGGAAGCGCTCGTGCTCGGTCTGAAGGTCGATGCCCCAGCTCACGGGGTAGTCGAACTTCTGGCCCGCGGAGACGGCCTGTTCCAAGATCTCGATGGCCTCGGTGTAGGTCACGCGGGCGAATTCGGAGCTCGCCACATGCTCGAGGCGCTCGATGAGGCCCTTGTCGACAAACTTGTTGAGCATGCCCAGCTCATCGGGGCATGTGGCCATGACGTCGCGGATGACGTACTTGAGCATATCCTCTGCGAGATTCATGTCGTCCTCGAGGTCGGCGAAGGCGATCTCGGGTTCGATCATCCAGAACTCGGCGGCGTGCCGCGTGGTGTTGGAGTTCTCGGCGCGGAAGGTGGGGCCAAAGGTGTAGACATCGCCGAATGCCATGGCGAAGTTCTCGGCGTTGAGCTGGCCGGATACGGTGAGCGATGCCGGCTTGCCGAAGAAATCCTGGCTCCAGTCCACCTCGCCGGCGGTGAGCTCGCCGTTGCTCGCGGCGGCCTGCTCCTTGCTCACGAGTGGTGGGTTTGCCGGGTCAATGGTGGTCACGCGGAACATCTCGCCTGCGCCCTCGCAGTCGCTCGCCGTGATAATCGGCGTGTTCACATACACGAATCCGCGCTCCTGGAAGAAGAGGTGGATGGCGGCTGCCGCGACGCTGCGCACGCGGAACACGGCGCGGAAGAGGTTCGTGCGCGGGCGCAGGTGCTGCTGGGTGCGGAGGAACTCCACCGTGGCGCGCTTCTTCTGCAGCGGGTAATCGGGTGCGGAGGTGCCTACGACCTCGATGCTCTCGGCGGTGAGCTCGAAGGGCTGCGGGGCATCGGGGGTGAGTTTGAGGGTGCCGGTGGCCGTGATGGCGGCAGATACGTTTTGGTGCGCGATCTCGTCGTAGTTGCCGAGGGTGTCGCGGTTCATGACGATCTGCAGATCCTTGAAGCAGCTGCCGTCGTTTACGGTGACAAAGCCGAAGTTCTTCATGTCGCGGACGGACTTGATCCACCCCGCGACGGTAACGGCTTGGCCGCCGAGGCTCTCGGCATCGCGGTAGAGCTGAACGATCTTGATTCACGTGGTGCTCCTTCACAGTGCGGGCGGCGCTTCGTTCTTTGCTGCCGCCGAGTAGTGCCGGCTCACCATGATAGCAGGCCGCGGGACGGTACGCTCGCGCACGGGCGCATGCATCACAGCGCGTCGATTGTTCGCTCAAGCGCTGCGGCGCTGCCGTCGACGTCGCCGTCAGCCACGCCGGTGAAGTGGAACGCGCTCATGCCGATAACTTCGGCGCCGCGGCAGTTATCTGCGCTGTCGTCCACGAAGAGGCAGTTCGCGGGGTTGAGGTCGTAGCGTTCGCAAAGCAGCTCGTAGATGGACGGGTCCGGCTTCATGACGTGCTCGAAGGCAGAGGCGACCCAACCGTCTGCGAGCGGCCAGGCAGGCGTGCGATGAAGGAGCCGTTCGATGCGGTCGTTGGCATTTGTGAGCAGGTAGACGCCCATGCCGCGCTCTTTGAGGCGGGCGGCGAGGTCGTTCACGGCACCGAGCGGCTCGGAATGCTCGTGCCAGTGGTCCATGCAGGCGTGCAGGTTGTGATGGAGGCGCTTGGGGAGCGCCGCCTCGGCAATCCGCCTCATGGTATCGTGGCTGATCGCGCCCGCGTCGAGGAGTGACCACTCCGGCCTGTCGAATAGCGCTGCATAGAGCAGCTGCGCATCGGCTTCGGTATCGGTGAAGATGCGTGAGAAGCGCCGTCCGTCGAACGTCATGAGGACGTTTCCCACATCGAAGATGACGGTCGCAGGCGAGATTCTCGGCACGGTGCCCCCTAATGTGCGCGGACGGAAATCCAATATTTCGTGCGATTCTAGCCTATAGACCGGTGGGCGCCGGTGTCGTCTTGAATGCTGTCGGTGTCTCCGCAAGCATCGCATATCCGTCAAATTGGCGTGAATTCTGCGCTCATTTGACGCTCATGCTGTACTTTTGAAATAAGTTATATGCACATATGTTCATATAACTATAAAAATACTCTGATTGCATGAAACATGGCTGCCGCGCCTGCGTATAAAATCGGTAGAATGTCGCGGTACGCAGAGGGGGCACGCATGAAGCTCGATGAGCTTGAGATTGGCAAGGACGCCATCATCGAATCGGTGGATTCGGATGATTCGTCGCTGCGCCAGCACATTTTCGATATGGGGCTTACGCCCGGCACCGAAGTCACCATGATGAAGTATGCGCCCATGGGCGACCCGCTCGAGATCCGCCTGCGCGGCTACGAGCTCACGCTGCGCCGCGCCGACGCCGCTCGCATCGAGGTCGATGACGTGCACGACGCGCACAACTGCCCGCGCAAGAACCCAGAGGTTCAGGTGACCGCGCATCCCGCCTTCGGCGAGAGCGCGGCCCGCCCGCGCCGCGAGGGGGCCGCGTTGTCCGAGAACGCGCCGTTGCGCTTCGCCCTCGCCGGCAACCAGAACTGCGGCAAGACGACGCTTTTCAACCAGCTCACGGGCTCCAACCAGCACGTGGGCAACTTTCCCGGCGTTACCGTCGACCGCAAGGACGGCCAGGTCAAGGGGCATCCCAACGCCACGATCACGGACCTGCCCGGCATCTACTCGCTTTCGCCCTATACGAGCGAGGAAGTGGTGAGCCGTCAGTTCATCCTGGAGGAGCAGCCGGACGCCATCATCGATATCGTGGACGCCACCAACATCGAGCGCAACCTCTACCTTACGTTGCAGCTCATGGAGCTCGACCGACCCATGGTGCTCGCCTTGAACATGATGGACGAGCTCACGGAAAACGGCGGTACCGTTGACGTGAACGCGCTCGAGGCGGCGCTCGGCATTCCCGTGGTGCCCATCGCTGCGGCGAAGAACGAAGGCATCGGGGAGCTCACCGAGCATGCCCTGCACGTGGCGCGCTATCGCGAGCATCCTGGCCGCGTGGACTTCTGCGCGCCGGACGGTGCGGACGGCGGTGCGCTGCATCGCTGCATCCACGGCCTCATCCACCTTATCGCCGACCACGCCGAGGCGGCGCGCATTCCCGTGCGCTTCGCCGCGACGAAGCTCATCGAGGGCGACCGGCTCGTTATCGAGGCGCTGGCGCTTGAGCAAAACGAGCTCGACGCGGTAGAGCACATCATCTCGCAGATGGAGGAGGAGGCGGGCGCCGACCGCATGGCGGCGCTGGCGGACATGCGCTTCTCGTTTATCGAGCAGGTGTGCAGCGCCTCGGTGGTGAAGCCGCACGAGAGCCGCGAGCACCTGCGTTCTGTGGCGGCCGACCGCATCCTCACCGGCAAGTACACCGCTATTCCGGTGTTCGTCGGCATCATGGTGCTCGTTTTCTGGATCACCTTCGATGCCGTGGGCCAGCGACTCTCCGACCTGCTGGAGATGGGCATCGGCGCCTTTACGGACATGGTGGACGCCGCGCTTACATCCTTTGGACTGAATCCCGTGGTGCATTCGCTCGTGATCGACGGCATATTCGCCGGCGTGGGCAGCGTGTTGAGCTTTCTGCCCATCATCGTCGTGCTGTTTCTGCTCCTCTCCATCTTGGAGGACTCGGGGTACATGGCTCGCGTGGCCTTCGTGATGGATAAGATCCTGCGCAAGCTCGGCCTTTCCGGGCGGAGCTTCGTGCCCATGCTCATCGGCTTCGGCTGCAGCGTTCCCGCCATCATGGCGACGCGCACGCTGCCTTCCGAGCACGACCGCAAGATGACCGTGATGCTCACGCCGTTTATGAGCTGCTCTGCGAAGCTGCCGGTGTACGCTCTGTTCTCGGCGGCGTTCTTCCCCGATAGCGCTCCGCTCGTCATGGTTTCGCTCTACCTCATGGGCATGTTGGTGGGCGTACTCGTAGCGCTTGTGCTCAAGGGCACCGCGTTCAAGGGCGATCCGGTGCCGTTTGTGATGGAGCTGCCTAACTACCGTCTGCCCAGCGTGAAGACGACGGTGCGCTTGGCGTGGGACAAGGCGAAGGGCTTCGCTACCAAGGCATTCACCATCATCTTCGTGGCAAGCGTGGTCATCTGGTTCCTGCAGACGTTCGATATCCGCTTCAATTTGGTGGACGATCAAGCGAACAGCATGCTTGCCGCCCTCGGCACGCTCGTGGCTCCGCTCTTTGCGCCGTTGGGCTTTGGTAATTGGATTGCGGCGGCTGCCATCGTGGCAGGCTTCGGCGCGAAGGAAAATGTCGCGGCGACGCTCACCGTGCTTATGGGCGGCTCGGTCGCAGCGCTCTCGACGTTGTTTTCGCCGCTTACCGCGTTTACGTTCCTCACGTTCGTTCTGCTGTATACGCCCTGCGTGGCGGCCGTGTCCGCCGTGCGCAACGAACTCGGGACGCGCATGATGTTCGCCGTGGTGCTCATGCAATGTGGCGTGGCCTGGGTCGTCGCATTCTCGGTGCACGTGGCTGGCATTGCCCTCGGTCTCGCTTAGCGGGGTGCCGTGGGCGGGTTCGGCATCCCGCTGATAGGTTGCGCGCTGGGCTAACGGCCCTCGCCCGCGAGGTTCGCCATGGGGAGGACACCTTTGGACCAGGCGGCTCCGCCCAGCGTCTCGGATTGCTATGCCATTTCGATCTGGCAGCTCGCCATGGTGGCGAGGGCGGCTTCGTGGGCTTCTGGCGTGACGCCGGCGCAGAGGGCGGGATCGACCTTGACGGCAACCTCGGGCAGCGCAGCCTTGATGAGCAGCGCGTTCGACACCACGCAGATATCGGTGCACACGCCCACGAGCTCAATGGACTCGATCGGCTCCTCGCCATTGCATGCGACGAGGTAATGGGCGAGTTCGGTCGATCCAAACGTAGGCTTCTCGAAAACGCGCGCCTGTCGCTCGCGTTGGAGCTCGGCAAGGGCGGGGATGAGCTCCCAACCTTGTGTTCCCTTGATGCAGTGGGGGACGGGCAGGTGCTTGCCCTCTTGCGTGTCAAGGTAGTTCTCTCCATGCGTATCGAGCGTGAAGATGATCTCGCCATCGAAGGAGCTCACCGCTTCAACCAGGGCGGGGGCGATTGCCTGGGCCTCGGGCGTTCCGAGAGCCCCGTCGACAAAGTCGTTCTGCATATCGATGACGATGAGGTAGCGGCTGGACATGGTTCCTCCAATTGCCATGGGTTGTCGCGCATAATGGATGTGGCCAGCGCCCCAGCGCGTGCTGCGCGACAGTGCGGGCACATGGCCTTAGATTATGAAGCAAGATACAACGCGGAGGGTCGGGATGACAGCCGGTTACCAGCATGTTTCCCACGGGTTCGATCCGGTGTTCGATGAACGCTCGCGCATACTCGTACTGGGCTCGTTCCCCTCTGCGCTCTCGCGTGCAAACGCTTTCTACTACGGTAACCCCAGCAACCGATTCTGGCGAGTCGTCGCAGCATGCACGGGAGACCCTGTTCCGCCAAACGAGGGCGACCCATTGCCCGGTGCGGCACCGCCTGCCGGTGTGGGAGCCGCGCATCCGGCGACTCTCGATGAGTCGATTGAGACGAAGCGCGCCTTGCTCCTGCGCCGCGGTATCGCGCTTTGGGATGTGATCGAGAGCTGCGACATCAAGGGTTCCTCGGATGCGAGCATAAGAAACGTCGTGCCCGCACGCATCGAGCGCATCGTGGATGTGGCGCCGATCGACACGGTGGCGTGCAACGGCGCCACGGCGGGACGCTTGTACGCGCGCTACCTGCGCGAGCGAACGGGCATCGATGCAGTCGTCCTTCCATCGACGAGCCCGGCGAACGCGGCATGGAGCTTGGAGCGGCTTATCGAGCGCTGGCGCGAGGTGCTGTCTTGGCGCATGCGTTGATGTAGGGAAATCTGCGGCGTACCGGTTGCCTCCGAGGTGGGCCGGATGACATCAGCGCATCGGATGCCCGCGCGGCATGCGGGTCGCTCATCACACGATTGGGAAACCAAGGGATTTTTATTTCAAACAATAGATAAAAGCTGCCGGGGTGTTCGGAGGGCGGTGCTGAACCGAAAGTGTCTATTGAGGAGCATCTCGATGATGCCGGTTTTGCCGAGATGCCCTCAATTGGACAGAATCGGCTTTAAAAGGCCTTGAAATGGCTATCTAGCAGCATCTCGATTTCGAGAACGGTCCAACGACCGCGCCGAGATGCAGCAAAATAGCCATTCCGTCCAGTTTCTTGTGGTCGGCTCCTGTGGGGGCGCCCCGGCTTGGAACCAGGTCCCGTCGTGGAGGTTAGCCGGTCCTTATGAGAACGCCCGCTCCGTGGAACCAGCCGATTGTTGTGCGGGCGTCCCCGCTGTGGTACCAAACCGGTATTCGCAGGAACTGCCTTTCCACCTCCTCTCTTTCAGGAGCGATCCTTGCTGCAGCGCAAGCTGCGAAGTCTCAGCCAGAGCCGGGAAGGGGAGGCGATGATGGGAGCGCCGAGGGTGCTGCCCATGCGCATCGCGGCGATGAGGCTGTCGATGGACTCCGCGACCGGGCGGCGCCACATGCCGAGCCGGGGGGTGCGCATCAGCGCTGGAATTTGATCGCCGTGGGTAACGATGACGGAGCCAGCGTGAACGATGCCGTACGTGCGGAGCGAGTTGGAGAGTTCTCCCAGTTTGGACAGGGCTTCCGTCCCGTCCTCAGATGGACTCACAACGACCAGGTACACGTGCGCCCCGTCGTATCCGGGCGCATCGTGCGGGGGCGTGCCGAGGGCGGCGGCAACGGCGCCGGCATCGGGCATCGCGTTGGATGCGCATGGCGCGATCGCCGCCCTACAGGGTGTCCCATCTGCCTTGATAAACAGGGTCCTTTCAGCTTCGTCTCCTTGGTAGGAGGACATGCGCTCGTAGGCGGCATAGGCATCTGCGAGGTCGTCTACGAGCAGCTTCGCCGCCTGTACGATCACGTCGTCGCCGGCACCTTCGCTTGGGGCAAGCACGGCGACGCGCCGCTCCATCTGGTGAGCCGGCCCCTCATGCCCGGCGGGGGAGCCCGATGCGCTCGGTGCGCCGCCATCCTGCGATGTCGCTGATACCGGAGCTTCCATGCCTACTCGCTCCCCAAAAACGCGCCGGATTGCCGGCTCCACAGCTGCGCGTATTCGCCGCCAGCTCGAATCAGGTCTTCATGGCGACCGTCCTCCACGATCTCGCCGTCGCGAATGACCACGATGCGATCGAGCGCGGCGACGGTCGAGAGACGATGGGCGATGACGAGCGAGGTGCGTCCGCGCATGAGGTTCTCGAGGGCGTCCTGGATGAGTTTTTCGCTCTCTGAGTCGAGTGCGCTCGTCGCCTCGTCGAGCACGAGTATCGGTGCGTCCATGAGGATGGCGCGCGCGATGGCAACGCGCTGGCGCTGCCCGCCGGAGAGCTTCACGCCGCGTTCGCCCACCTGCGTATCGAGGCCACGCGGCAGCTTCTCGATGAACTCGAGTGCGTTTGCCTCGCGCGCGGCGGCAAGGATTTCCTCCTCCGTGGCATCCGGGCGCCCGTAGGCGATGTTCTCGCGCACGGTGCGGTGGAACAGGAGCGGCTCTTGCGGCACGTAGGCGATGTGCTGGCGCAAGCTCACTTGGCTGACGTGCGCGATGTCCTGCCCGTCGATCGAGATCGATCCGCCCGAAAGATCGGCGAGCCTCAGCAGCAGCGTGGTGAGCGTGGTCTTTCCCGAACCCGAGCGTCCCACGAGGCCAACGCGCTGGCCGGCGGGGATGTGCAGGTTGAAGTCGCTGAACACCGCGTCCTCGGCATTTGCGTCCGCATAGTGGAAATCGATGGCGGAAAAGTCGATCGATCCGGCGTCCACCACGAGATCGGGGGCACCCGGGTCGTCATCTACCAAGCGCGGCTCGTCAAGCGCGACGGTGAGGTCGTGTGCCTCGCCAAACGAGCGGTTGATCTGCTGAAACATCTGCGACAGCATGTTGAAGCGGCCTGTAAGCGAATTGGTATAGGTGAACATCATGACGAGCGTGCCCGCCGAGATGCCGAACCATGCGTTGCCGCCCGCGATGAACACGGCGACGAGCCCCATCATGAGCACGATGAGCGAGCTCGTTACCGCACCGGTCTTGACGGTCCGCCGCATGCGCCGGCTGTCGGCTGCCTTGACCTCCTGGTTCGCCTCCTCAAAGAGCCCCTGCTCGTAGGCTTCGCGACCGGCGGTCTTCACGGCGAGGATATTGGTTATCGAGTCGGATAGCTCTCCGGAGAGACGGTTCTGCGCGGCAGATGCCGCGGCGTTGATGGGCAGGATCTTGCGGTAGAGCCTGAACACGATGACGACGTAGGCGATGAGCACGACCGCGAGCACGGCAACATAGGCGGGTGCGAGTGGGACGAGCATGGCGATGGTGAGCACGGCGGTCGCGGCGGTGGGTAGCGCGGAGTAGGTGAAGTTGTCCATGAGCAGGCTATACGCCGAGACGAACTTCTGGGTGGAGCTCACGAGCGAGCCGCCGAATCGGTTGGTGTGGAAGGTCATCGACTGGTTGGAGAGCGTGTCGAACGCCTCGCGCCCCAATTCGTATCCGGCGCGGATCTCGAGCTTCGCGCAAGCGTAGTCCTGGAGCTTGCTGCATACCTGGCCTGCGATGTTCACGGCGACGAGCGCTGCGATGTAGGGGCCAAAGACCGGCAGGACGTCCTCGCTTCTGACACCGCCCGCTCCGACCATGTCGACGATGCGCCCAACGATGAGCGGGCTCGCGAAGGTGAGGAAGAAGACGTAGCCGAGCGTGACGGCCACGTCGAGGACGAACATGGGCAACTGGATTTTGGTAACGCCCCAGAAGTAATGGAGCGTTCGTATGGTGGTGGAGGATTTGCGGGTGGCCATAGGGCTCCTCATCGACGCTGAGGTTCTTCGTAATCGCAAGCAGCATACCCCGCAATAGGCGGCGCGTGCTCGGCATGGCGGGACATCTTGCCCCGGAGCGGCGCGCTTGCACACATTTCCTGCATGCTAACAGCGCAACCGTTGACGCGGCCGCGTCCAAGCGTCATACTATCCAGCGGTTCACGCACGAACCCGCTGCCAGAGACAGCCGGTGCCAAGGCGCAAGCGCCAAGGCTCAATGGGGAAACCCGCCAGCCGAGGTGGTCGAGCAGATAGCTCTTATGTCTTCTCGCCCCCGTCGCTCTTTGCAGCGCGGGGGTTTTCTTTTCCAAGACATCCCCGCAGGTCTTTTGGCGGGTCGTGCCTGGGAAAGAAATCGAGGAGGTGTTACGACAGATGCCACAGCAGTACAAGATCGACAAGGTCGCCGAGATCGAGTCGAAGATCGAGGAGAACAACGGCGTGTTCGTCGTTGGCTACAACGGCCTTACCGTGAAGCAGGCGCAGGAGCTGCGCCATCAGCTTCGCGAGGCCGGTGCCGAGATGAAGGTCTACAAGAACAACCTCGTCCGTCTCGCGCTCCAGAACCAGGACCAGCCTGCCATCGACGAGATTCTCGCCGGTCCGCTGGCCTACGTGTTCTATGAGAACGAGCCCGTCGAGGCAGCGAAGGCGCTCAAGGAGTTTGCTACGAAGTCCAAGGGCGTGCTCGAGATCAAGGGCGGTATTTCCGAGGGCAAGGCGGTCACGGCCGAGGAGGTCAACGCCATCGCCGAGCTCCCCACGAAGGATCAGCTTCTTGGTCAGATCGCTGGCCTTATCAACGGCTTTGCCCGCGATATCGCGGTCTGCGTCAACGGCGTGTCGAGCGGTCTCGCCCGCACGGTCCAGCAGATTTCCGAGCAGAAGGCTGCGTAGTCTTCCGCTCTGCGCGGCCTCATGGTCGCGCGCCTTGGCGCAACCGCGCCGCATGTTAGTTCACTACCGCGCTTAGGCGCGGCAACCGAAAGGAATGCTTACCATGGCTAAGCTTACCAACGAAGAGATCATCGAGGCCCTTAAGGAAATGACCCTTCTTGAGGCTTCCGAGCTCGTGAAGGCTATCGAGGACACCTTCGGCGTCTCCGCCGCCGCTCCTGCCGCCGTCGTCGCCGGCCCGGCTGCTGCCGCTCCCGCCGAGGAGGAGAAGACCGAGTTCGACGTCGTGCTCGAGGGCTTCGGCGATCAGAAGATCCAGGTCATCAAGGTCGTCCGTGAGCTCACCAGCCTCGGCCTCAAGGAGGCCAAGGAGGTCGTCGAGAGCGCGCCCAAGGCCGTTCTCGAGGGTGTCAAGAAGGAGGACGCCGAGGCCGCCAAGGAGAAGCTCGAGGCCGCTGGCGCTGCCGTCTCCCTCAAGTAACTCGATGCAGGCCATGCGCCTGCGCGAGAAGGCGGCATGAGCCGCCGCGAACATCGTTCGCATGCGGGGTCCGGGAAACCGGGCCCCGTTTTGTTTTCGCCGAGATTCCGCTGGCTCACTCCGAGATTCCTCTGGCTCGCCCCGAGATCCTGCTAACTAGCCGGAACCGCGTCCAGGAATCCCGGATCTGTCCATTCTTGGGCATCTCGGCGTGTGATGGAGAGGCAGGGTTTCATCGAGGTCCCGCTGGCTAGCCAGAATCGCGCTCAAAATCGTCGAATCTGTCTAGTTCCCGGGATCTCGGCGAATGGAGGGGGGTCGACCGCTAACCGAGATCCCGTGATTTGGACACAAGTCGCTTCTTGGATGGTCGGTGCGTGCGGGTTCGGGTACGGGCAGTCAACGACGTGGATGATCAGGCCTGCAGGACACTTTATGGAAAGTCGATGTTCGTGCGGAAAACCTGGAAATAGGAACCCGAGGGAGACGAATACACCGCGCGGCGCTAAGATGCTGCCAGCAAGGCAACGCCGGGCGGGGCAGCCCGGCGCGTCGAAAGGAACATCCGCCCATGAAGGCCATCATCCCCGCAGCGGGCCTCGGCACCCGCTTCCTCCCCTCCACGAAGTGCACTCCCAAGGAGATGCTGCCGGTGCTGGACAAGCCGGTCATCCAGTATGTGGTGGAGGAGGCGCTCGAACCCGAGGGCGTCGACGATGTCATCATCGTCACCTCGCCCGGCAAGCCTGAGCTCCTGAGCTACTTCCAGCCCGATCGCTCGCTCGAGGGTCTGCTGCGCGAGCGCGGCAAGGCGGCTTACGCCGACGCTGTCGCTGCCACCGGCTCCATGCCCGTTGATTTCCGCTATCAGTACGAGCCGCGCGGCCTCGGCCATGCGATCCGCTCTGCCGCCGATGCCGTGGCGGGCGAGAGCTTCCTCGTGCTGCTCGGCGACTACGTCGTCCCTGGGCGCGACATCTGCACGAAGATGCTCGAGGTCTCGCAGGCGCATGGCGGCGCAAGCGTGATCGCGGTGGCGCCCTGCGCGCCCGAGGAGGTCTCGCGCTACGGTGTCATCGCTGGCGAGCGCGCCGGTTCGCTGCCGGGTTCCGAGGACGCCGCCGATTGCGAGCCGGGCGCGGTGTGGCGTGTCTCCGGTCTGGTGGAGAAGCCCGCAGCCGAGGAGGCGCCATCCAACCTCTACATCGTCGGCCGCTATCTGCTGAGCCCGTTGGTCATGGATCTTCTTGCCGACCAGGAGCCCGGTGCTGGCGGCGAGGTGCAGCTCACCGATGCCATGGCTCGCTCGCTTGACCGCGAGAACATGTACGCCGTCGTCATCGACCCGCTCAGCGGCTATGACACCGGTACCCCTTCCGGCTGGATGGCCACCAACGCCCTCATGGCCGCCGAGGATCCACGCTTCAGCGGCGCCTTCTGGGATGCCATCGAGGAGCGCGGCGGCCTCAAGCGCTAGGCGCGGCCTCTTGATGATGGAGGGCGGCATGGCGCGAGCGGAAGGTTCGCGCCCCCAATATACAGATTCAGCTTGTACGGGGCGGGACGGCGAGGTGCGTGAAGCCTGGCGTTCCGCCCCTCTTCTGGCACTCATCACTCCGTGCTTCAACGAGGCCGAGGTGCTACCGATCATGATCCCGCGGTTCGTTGAAGAGCTCGATCGGCTCGCGGCAGCGGGCTCTATCGCACCGGCGAGCTTCCTCGTGCTTGTCGACGATGGCTCGAACGATGAAACGTGGAGCCTCATCGACGCTGCGGCTGCGGCGAACCCTGGGCGCGTGCGCGGGTTGCATCTGGGCATGAACCAAGGGCAGCAGCGCGCGCTCGCATCCGGCCTTGCCTCCGTGCGCGGCAAGGTCGACGCCGCCGTCACGCTCGATTGCGACGGGCAAGACGACCCATCGGTGCTCGGGATCATGGTCGAGCGGTACCGAGCGGGATTCGACGTCGTCTGCGGCGTGCGATCCGGGCGCCCGGCAGATTCCGCCATGAAGCGCGCGACCGCGCACGCCTTCTATAGGTTGCTTGAGCTCATCGGCGGCGAAGTGGTCTTTGACCACGCGGACTTCAGGCTGATGGCTTCCTGCGTACTCGACCGCCTGGCGTCAGTCGACGATGACCGCCTGTATCTGCGCGGGCTCGTACCCACATTGGGGTTCAGCTTGTGCACGGTCGCCTACGAGCGCGGGGAGCGCGTGGCGGGCGATACTCGTTACTCGGCACAAAAGATGGTGCGGCTCGCCCTCGACGGTGTGCGGTGCGCCTTGAACATGGCTCGAAGAGGAAAGTAGCCCACATAAAACACATGAACATATGTTCGCTTTAAAGCTTGTACCTGCAATGATGCGGCAAAGTATTTTCTCTACTTCAGATGCAGCGGCAAGTCAAGGACTTTCTTGCTAAACGGTAGGCGATTGATAAACTAATAGGTTGCGATACGTGGCCCCAAGGCGCGCGCTCTGCGTGAACGCGAGCCCAAGGGACGAGAGCCGCCTTTCCAAGAAGGAGGAAACTGCTGGTGCCAAACGCAACCCCCACCCCGCACATCACGGCGACCGAGCGCATGCGCCTGAACTTCGGGAAGATCCCGCAAGCGATGGAGCTGCCCAACCTCATCTCCGTCCAGAAGCAGTCGTTCGACCGCTTCATGACCGAGGGCCTTCGCGAGGCCTTCAGGGAGTCGAGCCCCATCCAGAGCCAGAACCATGTCCTGGAGGTTACCTTCGGTGACCACCAGTTCGGCGACCCCTCCCACACCGTGGACGAGTGCCGCGAGAAGGACATGACCTACCAGGCCCCGCTTCTCACCGACGTGCGCCTTACCAACACGGAGACCGGCGAGATCAAAGAGCAGCTGGTCTTCATGGGCGACTTCCCCATGATGACCGAGCAGGGCACCTTCATCATCAACGGCACCGAGCGCATCGTCGTCTCGCAGCTCGTCCGCAGCCCTGGCGTGTACTACAGCTCCGAGGTCGAGAAGGATGCCGCCACCGATGAGGACGGCAACAAGACCGACAAGATGGTCTACAAGGCCCAGGTCATCCCCGCCCGCGGCGCGTGGCTCGAGTTCGAGGTCGACAAGCGCGACCAGCTCGTCGTCTCCATCGATCGCAAGCGCAAGCAGAGCGCGACCATGTTCCTGCGCGCGCTGGGCATCGCCGTCACCAACGATGAGATCATCGAGCTCCTCGGCGATTCCGATGTGGTGCGTCGTTCCATCGAGCGCGACGCCGCCCTCACCCGCGAGGACGCCCTCATCGAGATCTACCGCCGTCTGCGCCCCGGCGAGCCGCCCACCGTCGACGCCTCGCGCAGCCTCCTCGAGGGCCTGCTGTTCAACCCGCAGCGCTACGACCTGGCGCGCGTGGGTCGCTACAAGGTGAACAAGAAGCTTGGCCTCACCACCGATGAGGACGTGCAGATCCTCACCGATGAGGACATCGTCGCCACCCTGCGCTACCTCCTCGCGCTTGCCGCTGGCGAGCCCGGCTTCAAGACCGACGACATCGACCACTTCGGCAACCGCCGCGTGCGCACCGTGGGCGAGCTCGTCGCCAACCAGTTCCGCATCGGCATGAGCCGCATGGAGCGCGTCGTCCGTGAGCGCATGAGCTCGCAGGACATCGACGAGATCACGCCGCAGAGCCTTATCAACATCCGTCCGATCACCGCGGCCATCAAGGAGTTCTTCGGCTCCAGCCAGCTCTCGCAGTTCATGGACCAGTCGAACCCGCTTACCGGCCTTTCTCATAAGCGCACGCTTTCCGCGCTCGGCCCCGGTGGCCTCGCCGGCCACAAGTCGGGTTCCAGCCGCCGCACGAACGTCCCCACGGCCGTGCGCGACGTTCACAATTCGCACTACTCCCGCATGTGCCCCATCGAGACGCCCGAAGGCCCCAACATCGGCCTCATCGGCCGCCTCGCGCTCTATGCTCGCGTAAATGAGTACGGCTTCATCGAGGCTCCGTACCGTCGCGTGGAAAACGGCAAGGTCACCGATATCATCGACTGGATGACGGCCGACGAAGAGGAAGACCACATCATCGCGCCGGCGAACACGCCGATCGACCCCAAGACGAATGAGTTCGTGACCACGGACGCAGAAGGCAAGCTCGTGCGCCCGCACACGATCGTCGCGCGTACTCGCGACTTCGACGGCTCGTTCGGCGCTCCGGCCGACGTCCCCGTCGACGACGTCGACTACATGGACGTGAGCCCGCGTCAGATGATCTCGGTTGCCGCCACGCTCATTCCGTTCCTCGAGCACGACGACGCCAAGCGTACCCTCATGGGCGCGAACATGCAGCGCCAGGCCGTGCCGCTCATCCACCCGGCCGCCCCGTACGTGGGCACGGGCATGGAGCGTCGCGCCGCGCTCGACTCCGGCGAGGTCACGCTTGCCAAGAACGACGGCGAGGTCGTGTTCGCCGATGCGTCGAAGATCATCGTGAAGAGCGCCGAGGGCATGGACGAGTACCAGCTGCCGAAGTACCAGCGTTCCAACCAGTCCACGTGCATCAACCACCGTCCGCTCGTGAGCGTGGGCGACGAGGTCAAGGCTGGCGAGCCCATCGCCGACGGCCCCTCCACCGATCACGGCGAGCTCGCCCTTGGTCAGAACCTCACCGTCGCGTACATGAGCTGGGAAGGCTACAACTACGAGGACGCTATCGTGGTCTCTGAGCGCGTGGTTTCCGAAGACCTGCTCACCACGATCAGCATCTCGCGCCACGAGATCGACGCGCGCGACACGAAGCTCGGTCCCGAGGAGATCACCCGCGAGGTCCCGAACCTCTCGGAGGATATGCTCGCGAACCTCGACGAGGACGGCATCATCCGCATCGGCGCCGAGGTCGGCCCCGGCGACA
>DHCMC07803__coassemble_635_pt1 | contig 43056 bp, 31 predicted proteins | sample DHCMC07803__metabat2_low_PE_050 | metagenome-assembled genome bin DHCMC07803
TGCTGGTCATAGCCTAATTCTAGAGCCTTTCCGATCCCTAAACTAGGCAAGCCCCTATATTTTTAATATTATCTACGATTTGAAAATACACTCAGCATTATTTTTACGATATCGAATTCTGTTCTGCATTATTCTTACGACGCCCGATCCTATCACGCGCGCCTCTTAGTCCTAAAGCGCGCGTGATGGTAGCAGAGGCGTTTCCGGCTCGCCCACATAGCAAAGCCGCATCGCCTTCCATAATCCGCTAGGCAAACCGAAGACCTCCTCTAAAGCTCGGCGATCGCACCTTCATCCACGCGACTCGTATCCTCGGGATGGATCGTCATGCTTTGAAACCGGTTCTCCATGTACTCGTTGCCAAAATGCTCAGCATAGAAGTCCTCGACCGGAGTGTTCCATGCCGTTCCGGACACCCGCTCGAACCAGCAATCGAGCGCCTGCAACGTCATGACCGCGTTGACCAGCATGAGCACCGCGACGAGCGAGGTGAGCGAGTAGCGAATCTTCCATGGAATCATGTTGATGAGACGGAGCAGCCACGGAAGGCATGCCTTGATCCAGACGAACCCGAGGATGCCCCACATGCACATGAAGGGAGTACTCGTGCGCCCTTCGAAGAGAACGGCGATTGGATCTGGCATGCCGAATAGCGTTATGCCTGTGTAGTCCCACGCGACAGCGCCGAACGAGGTCTGCATGAACCAGCTCACGAACGCCTCGAACACGCCACCGATAATCGCAGATACCACGAAGATGATGACGGGGTTCGCACGATAGAACCGGTTGAGCGCGATGGTGAGCAAAACCGCTCCGACGCCGTAGATCGGTGAGAACGGTCCGAAAAGCAGGCCTGCCCGGTCTTGGTACACACCGGGATCTACGACCACCATATGGTAGACGACCTCGATGATGAGACCGAGGATGCTGCAGACAAAGAACACCCAGAACAGGTTGAAGAAGTCGAGCTCTATGTATCCTTTGCCCTCGGGATCCCGCCCCAGCATGCCCTCCTCCGCCGCATCGCGATCCTCTTGGACGCGGAGCTTGCGCTGAAGCTCGCGCTCCTGGTGCAAGGAGGGGTCAATGGTCACGGAAAGCATCAGCAGTATCACGAGCTGCACGGCATCGTTGATGAGGTTCGGCCCGATGCCTTGGAGCATCACCGCACAAAGCATGCCGATGAACGTCGTTGCTATGAGCACGTACGACCATCGCGCGGCATGGCGTCGCCGATCTCGAATGAGCGATCGCCCGAAGATGACGAGCCCGACACCGTTCACCAGGGCAATGAGTACGCTTATCACAATGATGACCATGGGCACCGTAGGATTGTCGCCCACGGTGACGGCAACGGGACTGGCGAAGACCGCAAGCGCCACCAACCCGATGAACAGCGCGATGAGCGGTGCGGTTATCACACCGTCGAGAAGGCACAAGAACCCGTAGATCTTGATGAACAGGGGTACTTCGCGCTTCTCATCGGACGATGGAGTTTGCGGATCGAGGCCGTTGTCCGCGGGAACACTGTTGGAAGTGGATGCGAGATCTGCGCTCGGCGTGGTGGTCATGGATGGCTCCCGCAAAATGAACGAAACCAGTACATGCATGGGGTGTAGACGGAGCCGGACGCTGTGCCGGGCCTTCTATCTCATGTCTTCCTTGAGCCGTCAGCTAGACTTCTGCCCCGTCATCGATTACGGTCATCGTCTCTGCGATCGTGCAGATCATGACGGCGCGGTGATCCGCGGGCGCCATGCCACTGCATGTCACAAGGGCGAGCACCTGATCGGCTGAGGCTATGCGCTCATCAGCGTCGGCAGCCTCAGCCCGAGCGTATGTGCGCAGGTCTTCGAGATAGCTCCTCAGCGTCGCCTGCTCGCCGAAATTCTCCTGCCGCGCGGCGACGTATGTATCATCCACGCGCGCGGTGAACAGCGGCGTGAGACGGTACGTCGCCTCGGGCGTGAGGTAGTAGACCGTGTCCATCTCGTCAAAGTTCGCTTGGTCAAGCGTCTGCTCGATGGGATCGAACATGGAGCCGTCGCTCATGTGATGGCCGTAAACCGTGGTTTGCTGCCCAACCATACCGGGGGCGGTTTGATCGCTGTCAAGCATGATGCTGCCGGAGTTGTTCCACGTGCCGTCAGGGAGCGCCCTCAAATACTGGTCGTTCGTCTCCCCTTGGACGACGGGGTAGCTGATATCGGTATCGGGAATGTAAATCCAAGCGACGATGTCCTCGCTCTCCTCGGCAAGCGCCGCCCAGTCGACCACGGGTATGCCATCTCCATTGGAATCATCGACCGTCACATAGGCGCTAAGGCCCTCATACGTGTCTGCTGCTTGGCGATACCCCAGCTGAGCGAAGATGAAGATACCCCCTGCAACCAAAAGCAGCACGATACCGATGCCGATAAGAACACGCGAGATGATATCGCGGCCCGATCCTTTGCGGGTGGCGCGCGCCGGTCCACGATCGCCGCGGCCCGCGTTGCGATCGGACCGACCGCGTTCGCGCCCTGCTTGGGAGGCATAGGAAGAAGGCCGATAGGGACGGGGCGGCTTGGCTCCCCCGGTGATGGAACGCGGCTGCACGCGAGGCGCCGCCGCATCCTGCGAGGCGGCCTTCATATGGTTACCACGTACACGGGGCACGGGATTCGGAGGAACAGCAGCCGAACCACGTGACGCAGACGTGGGAGCTCCATGGTTTCCCAGCGGGCGAGCTGAAACTCCACCCCTCGGGGCGTGGCTGGCCGGCAAATCGGTGGCAGACGAGCGAGCCGCAGCATGAGGCATCGACTTATGGGTCCCGTCCCCATCACCGCTCGCCTTGAAGCGCTTGCCCTGATATTCAGCCATCCCGTTCTCCCCTTTATAGCCTCGCGCGGCACGAACGCAAACCGCCAGTGCCCAGCGGCGCTTCCTACGCCTCGGCCATCTCCTGCTTCATGTTCTTGATAACGTCGAGATACTCAGGCATTCCGGCCCCGAGAATCTGGGTCGCGAAGATGGCGGCGTTCTTGGCACCGTTGATGGCCACGCAGGCTACAGGCACTCCCGAGGGCATCTGCACCATGGAGAGCAGGGAGTCCAACCCGCCGAGATCGCTCGTCTTCATGGGCACGCCGATCACCGGCAACGGAGTTGACGCCGCGACCACACCGCCGAGATGTGCCGCCTTACCGGCAGCGGCGATGATCACGCGCAGGCCACGGTCTGCCGCGGTCTGAGCCCACTCGTGCACTTTCTGCGGGTTGCGATGGGCGCTCGCGATCACGAGCTCGTACGGAACGCCGAGCTTCTCGAGCTCTGCCGTGCAACCCTCCATAACCGGAAGGTCGGACTTGGACCCCATGATGATGCCAACCAGCGGAGTGCGCTCCTGCTCTGCCATAATTCCTCCAAGCTCCTCTACGTGACCGATAGTATCGGCCAAAGTCCGATGGATTCAACCGTTCTGTAATGGTACCTCACCGATGGTGCTCCACGGTATGGCTGCACCATGCGCAATAGCATTCGCGTCGCTCCTGCATACACCATGCAAAGAAAGCTTCGCTGCAGAGCCTCGCACAGCGCTACTCGATGGCGCCGAGCATCGCGCTGAGCAGTCCCTCTGGGGTGGTTTGGGCCTTGATCTTCTTAACGGAACCAGCATCGGTAAAAACGCCCATGAGCGCTTGGAGAGCCCTGACCTGGCTATCCTCATGTCCCTGCAGCCCTAGGTTCACGATGAGCTCAGCCTGAACAGGTGGGAGGCCGGCCATCCCCTCGAACTCGATGGGGTTCTTGGGTCTGATGATGGCGATGTAGGGCTTCTTGATATGACATGCTTCGACATGGGGGATGGCCACCCTGATGGACCCGCAGTCCAAGCCGGTCGGGTACAAGCGTTCGCGCTCCAAGATTGCGGTAAGCCACCCGTTTCCAACATAGCCTTGCGGTTCAAGCAGTTCACCTAAACGCTTGAACAGGTCGAAGCGATCAACCGCATCGAACTCGGTAAAGGTGAGTTCCGGTTTGAATAGTGTGGTATCGACAGCGGTCATGAGACACCTCCCGATAGGTCGTGTTCACCATCTTAGAGGATGCCCGCCTAAAGAAAAGACCCCGCTTAGGCGGGGTCGAAGAATCGATGGTGGAGGTAAGGGGGTTCGAACCCCTGGCCTCAGGCTTGCAAAGCCCGCGCTCTCCCAGCTGAGCTATACCCCCATCTAGGAATAAACACCCCAGCGGCGACTCGCTCTCGCTGGGGTGTTTATTGCGAAAGAAGATGGTGGACCTGACAAGATTCGAACTTGTGACCTCCCGGTTATCAGCCGGACGCTCTAACCAACTGAGCTACAGGTCCATCGCACTTTGAGATAATACCCCGCCCCCTCCGCACTCGTCAACACTTTTTTTCGATGATTCCAAATATGCGAATACCGTGGGGATTGTCTTGGTCAAGCGATGGCCTTGTTCACCAGCACGCAAGAGCGACGGGCGATGTCACCGGCAGAAGAGCCACGTTGGAATGATGAGACCCTTTTGTGAGATACCCGCCAGCTCTTGTGTAGCAAGTAGGGAAAACCGGTAGGAAGCGGCCCGTACGCTGTACCCACGACGGCGAGAAGGGAGCGCGTATGATGACGAAAGGTCCTTCCGATCAGAGAATGCGGCGGGAACGCGAGCGCAAGCGGAGCATGCTGCCTCTCCGAGCGCATAGGCTACTCATACGGATCGCCGGCACGGCGCTACTTGCTGCCGTGATGCTCCTGCCCATTGCTGCCCTGCTCCTTCCCCACACGGCGAAGGCGGAAGCCGGCGAGGTGACACTCGATATCGAGCGCGAGGTCGCTTATGGCGGCCATACCACATGGCTGATGCGCGCAGATGGCTATCCGGCGTTTTGCGCCCAGCCCAACATGTCGGTGCCCGGATCGGGCGCATACCGTCAGACGAGCCTTGCTGCCCCGAGCGGGCAGAACGACCTCGTACGCGCCGTCCTCTATTTCGGTGCCGAGGGTCCCGGACAGGGAAGCATCTCTTGGCCCACGTTCGTAGGCAGCTCCGGGCAGACCGAGCAGCAAAAGATCTGGGCTGAGACGCATCTGCTCGCCGCCTACGCATGGACCGGGTCCATCGACACCGCCCTGACCGGGGTCGACGGCAGCTGGCAGCATCGACGCACGTGGTTTTTGCAGAATATCTTTGGTATGGACGAAAGCGGGCGCGTGGTGAATGAAAGCGCCCCGCTCCAGCAAATCCGCGACAAGGTAGCCGAGGTTCCAGCCGATTTCCATGTTTACCAGCTCAGTACGGGACCTTCGACCCAAGTGGTGCTCTCATGGTCCTGGGCTGTCGATGTCACCTTGCGCAAATCTTCTACAGATGTCGAGCTGACCGCAGGAAACGCCTCGTATTCCCTCGCCGGGGCCACCTATGAGGTCAGGCGCGCCTCGGATGACGCGCTCATGGCGACCGTGACCACCGATGCGGCGGGGGTGGCTCAGTTCACCCTCGCGCCAAACGATCGCTACTATGTGATCGAGGTCGGCGCGCCAGCTGGATTCAAGCAAGATACCGAGCGCCACTACTTCACGACGTCCGGAGCCATCACCGAGGTGCATACCGCCGACAACCCAGCGCGCGCAAGCCTCATCCTGCATAAGGCAGACTCCGCCACCGGCGCTGAGGCGCAGCCGGGCGCTTCGCTCGTGGGTGCCACTTACCGGCTCACCGATTCCAACGGCGACACACATGAGGCAACCTCATCCGAGGACGGAACCCTCTCGTTTACTGAATTGCCCCTGGGTCCGGCGACCGTCGTTGAGATCGATCCTCCAGAAGGCTATCTGCTCGATACGACGGTCCACGAATTCGAGCTCGGGAGCGACGCCGTTCACGAGGACATCGTGCTCGAGCCAAGCGATCCTCTCATCGAAACCGTGCGGGCATTCGATATCTCCATCGTGAAGTATGCGGATACCGGATCGGATGACTCCGGCCTGCAGACGCCGGCTGCGGGTGTCTCGTTCGAGATCGTGTCAAACACCACTGGCAACGTCGTGGGGACGATCGTCACCGACGCGGATGGTAACGCTACGACCGCCGGCTCCTGGTTTGGCTATGGTACGGCGCCCGAGGGCATTGGCGGGGCGCTCCCCTACGACCGCGCCGGATACACCGTGCGCGAAGTTGCCGAGACCACGCCAGACGGCTATCGCCCCGCCGGCCCCTGGACCATCTCTCCCGACCAGATGACCAACGGCGCGACGCTGCAGTACATCGTCGACAACGATCTTGTTGAAAGCCGGGTGCAGATCGTCAAGACCGATGCCGAGACCGGCATGACGGTTCCCCTTGCCGGCTTTACCTTCGAACTGCTCGATGCCGAGCATAATCCCGTAACGCAAGAGGCGTGGTATCCAAACCATGTCGAACTCACTTCGTTCACCACCGATGACACGGGAAGCGTGACGCTGCCCGAACCCCTGCGTCCTGGTACGTACTACCTGCGCGAAACAGCCGTCGCGCCGCCTTATCTACTAGCAGGGGAAGAGGTTGCCTTTGAAATCCCCGCGTCGGCCGAGACTCCTCCGGTGACCGTGGTCAGCTTCGCCGACAAGCAGGCGATGGGGCGCGCGACCGTGACCAAGCAGTGCGACGATGATGGAGCCTTGCTCTCAGGTGCAGAATTCGACGTGATCGCCTGCACCGATATCGTTTCTCCCGACGGAACCATTCGTGCCGTGGAAGGACAGGTTGTCGACCATGTAACCACGGGCGAGGACGGCACGGCGACCACCCGCGATCTGTATCTGGGCTCTGGATCCGCAACGTACGCCTTTGTGGAGACCGCGGCGCCAGAGGGGCATGCGCTCGATAGCACACCGCGCGAATTCACCCTCACCTATGAAGTTCCCGAGGTTGCGCTCGTGCAAGGTTCGGTTGCCGCGTCAGATACCCCGACCACGGTAACCCTGCGCAAAGTCATTGCAGGAACCGACCGAGCGCTTTCCGATACCGTATTCGAGCTTTGGCAGGTCTCATTCGACGAGGAGGGGCAGCCATTCGAGGTCGAGGGCAGCAGGCAACGCCTCGAAACAGGCGACGACGGCATCATCACCCTTGCTCACCTACTACCCGGATCCTATCGCATCCAAGAGACCTCGGCTCCCGCAGGCTATCTTCTCGACGAGACCGTTCATGCGTTCACCGTCGATGACCAAGGCCTTATCGAAGGAGCAGCGTCCTTCGAGATCGTCGCAGAGAACGATTACACCAAGGTGGACTTCTCAAAGCGGGATATCACCAACGAATCCGAGATACCCGGTGCCACCCTCACCATCCTCGATAGCGAGGGAAATCCCGTGGCGACATGGACCTCCACGGAAGAAGACCATCGCATCGATGCCCTGCCCCCGGGCACCTATACCCTCGTGGAAGAGATGACGCCGCATACCTACGACCAAACGACCGCCGTAGAGTTCACGGTCGAGGAGACCGGCGAGATCCAGCGTGTCATCATGTACGATGAGCTGATCGAGATTTCTGGCGAGCTCGACAAACGACAGGAGATCGCAGATCCCATCGCGGAAAACACCGTGGAGAATGGAGACGGACTGAACCGCGCACCGGTGCGCGTCTCACAAGATGGCTCGTTTTCCTACAGCGTGGACATGCGCTCGACGTCGAGCACCTGGGTCGATGAATTCACCGTTACCGACGACCTCACTCAGGTGCACGAAGGCTTGGCAGAGCTCGTAAGCATCACCACCCCGCAGGCACTGGGCGATTTCGATGGCAGACTCAACGTATGGTATCGAACCAATATGACGCCCACGGACTTCCAAGATCCCTCTGGAGCAAACGCGACGCTCTCGAGCGGCTATGAAAACCCTTGGCTCACCCACGAATCAACCGCTGCCAGATTGGGCGATGATGGCCGCGTGCTCGACTACTCCGGCTGGCATCTCTGGGCGGCGGATGTCGATGCCGCCAGTGCGACGACGCTCTCCGTCGCGGATCTTAACCTGACAGAAGGCGAGCAGGTCATCGGACTTAGACTCGAATACGGCCGCGTCGAGGCAGGATTCACCACCCGTGAAGGCCTGTGGGAGCGAGACGACCTTAAAGACGCGCACGACGATGTGGAGCTCGTCGTGACTCCTCATGAAGGCGAAGAGGGGACCGCGCCGCTCGTCCTCAACCTGCGCGTCACAGGTGATTACGCAGGAGAGGCCGTTTTAACCAACGGGGCAAGGGTTGACCTGTACCGCAACGGGGGAGCAATCAACGGCGATGAACCCCTCGAGGATCATGACGGCGACGAGGTTCAGCAGCTTCCCAAAACGGAAGATGAGCCAGCAGAACCAACGCAGCCGACTCGCCCCCTCGCACAGACCGGCAACGCCTCGCTGGTTCCCGCTGTGACAACCACCGCCGGCGTTGGAGCTGCAACCTATCTGCTCTTGAGAAAACGGTTCTCCGGGAGGCTCCCATGGAAGCGCTGACATCGCACAAGGGACGGCACCTCCTGACACGGCGGGCCTTCCTGGGCGTTGCATTCTGCTCGTCGGGACTTGCCGGCAGCCTGCTCGCCCACGAGCACGCTGGTGAGCAATCCTACCGCCGCCTATCCCGCGGGCGCGATGGCGACCCAGCCTCTCGCTGGACCTCCTTGAAACCCATCTCTTCCGATCTGGAAGCTTGGATCACCGTTTCGGGAACGCCCATCGACTACCCGGTTGCGCTGCCCGACCACGATACCCCTGAGGACTTCTACCTCGATCACGATATCGACGGGACTCCGCGAGCCGCAGGTTGTCCCTATCTCGATAGTCGTTGCTCTGCTCACGGAACCCACCTGCTGATTTACGGGCACCGCATCGCAGGCTCTGACACGATGTTTGGAAGCTTATGGAACCGCTATACCCCAACGGCATTCAAGGAGCTCGGCGATGCCGTCTGGGATACCTCGGCCGACGGAAAGCTGAGCTTCGCCCCTCTGTGCGCTCTTCGCGTACCGGGAACGTACGCTCCAATCCAACGGTTCGCATTCGAGGATGCGGACGCTCTGTGTGTCTGGCTGGAAGATGTAGCCGGCTCCGCCACCGCAACCGCACCGGATTCACGGGAGCGCATCAAAGCCGCGACACGAGTTCTCACGCTTGTCACCTGCGCCGAGGGAAACGGCCACAGCGCAACACGAACCCTCGTCTTGTTCACGCGCGAAGCGGACGAGCAAGCCTTGCAGTGAAAACAAAGCCTAAACGCTGCAAGATGTCGAATCTTATGATAGGAGGCCGCATGCAACTGCGGCCTCCCCTGCTCGGCATTATCTTGCTACTCCTCAGCAGTACTCTCTTGCTGCGCTTCCGGCTGAGTCGAGCCAAACGTGAACACAACGTACGCAGCGGTAAAACCAAGGAGCACGGCAACGAGCGCAGCTATGATGTACACGTTTCGATGCAGCTTGATGAATTCGATCAGGTTCCGCACAGCCCCTCCTATGAGCGCCTGATTACCTCGGTTACGACATCGGCAACACGATCAACATTCTTCGCATCGATGTTGTGTGGCACATCGTCGACAGTATGAGAGCATGCAAACCCGCTCCCGTCGACACCGGCGATGGTGAGAGCGCGCAAGCTCATATCCATCGCCGCATACGCGTCGGTCGACACGAAGGGCATCTCCACCGATCCAAATTTGTGATGGAAGGCGGAAGAGACCTTGTGGACGAGGTTCGTAATGCGTTTGTCGCCCTTGAGTACGCGGACATCGCCCTCGGTAGCAACCGTGCAGAGCTCGCCAGCACCAACGCTTTCGAGGTTGATGAGGAACACGCCGCGCAGACGATCGCGATGCGTATTCAGGAACGCTGCGATGCCCGCATGATCCAACTCGGACGCACCGGTCGCAACGAACCAGATGTCATGACCAAGCAGTTCGTCGTCGCCCATCGAGGTGATGGCATCACGCAGATCCTCTTCCGTCACGCCTTCCGCGCCGGTAGCGCCACCCTTCCAGTCATCACCCTCGAAGTTGTCCCATGAGCCGATGTCGCGGCCTGAGCTCTTCGCATCGAAATTCTCATCGACTCCAAGCCAATCGCTCATGCTCTCCTGTTCGCGCTTCTTGCGATGGAACAGCCCGCCCCGGCTACGCTTAGGTGCAGCGGGACGCGGAGCCATCGGTGCAGGGGCATCTGCTCTGATGGTCTCGAACGCACCATCCCCAGCAGCGGGAACCACAGGAGCGACAGGCTCTGGGTTGGGCGCGCTGATTACGCTAAAGCCACTCGACGGGCTTGCGGGCGCGGAGGATGGCGCAGCCGGCACCTCGGGAACCTGAGTAGCAGGCGCGGCGGGCGCGGATGATTGGATCGGTGCAAAGGGGTCTATCGGCGCGGAGGAGGGATCGGGAAGGTCGAATAGCGAGGCGCGGTTGATCGGCGTACCCTGGTTCACCGACGGAAGCGAGGGGTCCGGCACCGCACTGAACCTCTGAGAAGACGCCTGCAGCGGATTGACGCTCACCAACGGGTTGACATTGACCGCCTGCGTACGCGGGCGCGATATCTGAGCCATGAGGGAATCAACGGTCTCGGGTTCCTGCACGGGAGCCGATTCCTGCACGGTATTGACCATCTGGAGCGGTTCTTGTGCAACGGTCGCTCCGAGATCAACCACGGCCGAGGAAACCTGCTGCGGCATATAGCTCGGCGTCCAACGCTGGGTAGCGTCCGGGTCTGCCACCTGTGCAGCCACATCCTCGTCGATTTCGCCCTGCTCAGCAGGAGATGCGCCGTCATCAGCGGAAGGGGGTTCTCCGATTTCGCTGGACGGAACCTCGGAGGCGAACGGACTTGCCGGTACCTCGACCGTTGCGTCGAGCTCGGACAGCTCCTCTGATGCAGCTACCTGCTGACTGGCCTCATCATTACCGACGGCCTCGTCTTCCGCCATTGCGGCTGCCTCTTCATCGCCATCCGCTGCATGAGATGCCTCCAGAGCAGAGGCGCGCTCCTTCGCTTGCTCGACAAGGCTCTTACCTCGCTTGAATACGCCATCGAAGAGGCGAGCCGCACCGGCACCCGCAGCCGAAATGGCCTCGGCGATACCACCGGCACGGGAGGCGTGCTGAATCTCGTATCCGCCCTCGTCTTCTTCGTACGCGTAGTCGTCGTACTCCTCATCGTAGGAGCCGGAATCTTCGTACTCGTCGCTGTAGTACTCATCAGAGCCGGACTCGAGCTCTTCGTCAACCTGCCGTTCATCGGAACCCTCAGCCTCGGGCTCCTTCTCAGCGGGCTCCACCGGAACCGCATCCGCAATCTCATCCTCGACAGGTGCTTCGTATTCGATCACGCAACTCTCGGGAACCATGCCGATAGCTTGAATAGCGGCTAGCCCATAGCGATAGTTACCCGCCTTGTTGACGATGCTCGGTACCGGCTCGGCCTCAGGCTCTACCTCGGGCTCAGGATCCTGCGTAGGCGCAGCTTCAGTCATCACAGCATCGGACGATTGCTCGACACGCTCTGCGGACTCTTCTTCAACGGGCTCCACACCAGCATCAACGGAATCAGCAGCAGCAGAATCGGACTCGCCCTCATCCTCGGTGAGCGGAGGCATCGCTTGGGTAGCGTCAGGATCATGAGGGACATCGACCTGTTCAGCGTCTCCGTTTGCTGCGGCATCGCCACCATCGAGCACCTCCATGGCAGCCGTGGCTCCGGCAAAGGCATCCACAGGGATGCTTGCGGTCCCCGCCATAGTGGCATCGGCGTCCAAAGCGCCCTCGTCAACCGCGGCATCCTCGCCCTCGGCATCATCCTCTGAAGCCTTATCCATGGCATCCTCGGGCAAATCCCCCGCGGCGACCGCGGCAGCAAGCTCAGCTTCTTCAGCCAAACGACGCTGCTCCGCAAAATACTCGTCGAAGGGGATGTCGTTGGGGAACTCAACCTCGCGCTGGCACGGGGCAACGGCGTCCATGACACCCAGCATGGCGGCGACCGAAGACTTGTTGCACACGGCACCCGAGGTGTATGGAAGCACCATACGGTTCATGATGGTAGCAACTGCGTTCGCCAAAGGCACGAGTGCTGCCACAATGGCGAGCAGCCACAGAACGAGCTTTGCCGCACCGGGAAGCGGGAGCAGGCGCGCGATGGCGATGGCCGCCGGGGCGATCATGGCTGCAGGCATGAACTTCACCAACATGGGGCGATAGTTGACGTAGGGGAACTGCGAGAGCAAGTCGGCACGCGGCGAATCGTAATGCGCGACCACCACAACCGGTCGATTGCGCGGAGAGGCAAGCGGACCGGATGCCTTGTGGTACGCGATCACGTTCTGGGAGAGGCCTCCAGCGCCAATGCTCGCGAAAGATATCTTCCCAAAGCGCTCAAGGATGAACAGCGCCGCGGCAACGACTACCAGCAGAAGGCCGATTACGCCCACAGGCCCGCCGATACCCATGAGGACCGAGCCAATGAATGTGACGATCCCGAGAATCGCCAAGACCATCCGGCGTGAACCGGAAGCCTTGAATTCCTGAATCTCGGGTTCGAAGCCGTGCGCCGAGAAGATGGCCGCCAGATCCTCCGCTGCGGCATGCTCTTCCTCGCTGCACGCCGGCGTGATTCCAGTATTCTGCAGCAGGTGGGCAAGGTATTTCCGGGTGGTGGCCATGAACGCTCCCTATCCCTATATCGTGAGGTGCAAGCTACCCCGATCGTATTCCGAGGAATATGTCCATATCCTGCAAAGTATAGCGCTAGTTATCAAAAGCTGCATTATCGCCGCAGGTTGCACGCGTAACCCTATGAATAACGTCCTCAATCTCCACAAGGAGGGAACAACCTGCCGCTTCTGCGTACGCGCCATCAACGAGCCCCAACCCTCTCGATACCGCCGACAAATTCTTCAGGTGGCGCCCGTCGTGTAGAATGGGACGAGATGACGAGCTCTCGGGGAGGGACGTGATAGGGATGGCGCGCGGCGAATCCATCGCACATGATGCCACGGCAGGACGCCTTCTCAACCTCCTGTTTATATTCAACGCCACAACCCGCCCCCTCACCACCGACGAAATCGTTAGCGACAGTGATCTGGGCTATGGCTCGCCACAGCGCGATTCCGATCTGCGGAAGTTCCGGAGGGATCGCATCAAGCTGGCGGAGCAGGGCATCTTCATCGAAGAGGTCAAGAACCCCGGAGACGCGATGAATACCGAGGGCTCTTGGCGTCTCAACCGCGATCTCACCTTCGCTTCTGCCGGCTCTCTCGACGCGGAGGATGCCCAGACTCTTGCCGACGCCATAAACGGCTACCTGGGGAACATCCCCTCACCGCTCACCCGGCCGCTGCGTTCCGTCGAAGAGAAGGCGTTCGAAGTCGCCGCTGACAGACATCGCCCGTCGAAAGAGCTCGCTTCCTCGGAGGACTCCGCGAGCAACCCCTTGCTGGATGCCGTATGGATCGCCTTCGCGCTGCGCCGTCGCCTCACCTTCACGTACATCAACGCTCAAGGGGATGCTTCCAAGCGCACCGTCTCCATCTACGGGATCTTCTCGCGCGATGGCGTGTTCTACTTCAGCGGCCACGACAACCTTACGAATACGGTCAGAACCTTTCGCATCGATCGGGTTGAGCGGGCGTGGAGGCCTTCGGGATCCTATACCATCCCTCAGAATTTCGACGTGCGCGATCAGCTTTTCTTCGCGTTCGACCTAGCCGCCGGAGAAGGTAGTGATGTCACGTTCTCCCTCCCCGCATCGATTACCGAGGATGAGCTCGAGGCGCTGACACTTGGCCGTGGGTCGATCGACCGTGTTGGAGCCGATAACGACGATCAATGGGCATGGCATTGGACGGTGAAGGTTAAGGATGTCTCCAAGGCAGCTTCCTTTGGGCTTGTCCACGCCCGGGACGGCATGCGGCCAATCGCCCCCCAGCAGCTCATTGATGAATGGAACGCCCTTATCGAGAGGACGGTGACAGCCCATGTCCCACGATGAGCGGGTATGGCGAGCCATCCATCTTCTTGAGCTTGTCTCCTCCAGCGAAGACGGTAGCATTTCCGCAGCTGAAGCCCGTGAGGAACTCTCATGCGATGATGCTGAGCTTGACGGTTATATCGAGCTCATCTCGACGCTCGCAGATCGGGAGAGGGGGCTCCGCGCGATAATCTACCGCGACGGCGATACTGTCGCCATCATGGGAGATGCCGCCCAAATGAGCCCCTTGCGCCTATCACTTGGTGAGAGCATCGCGCTCGAGAGCGTCCTTGGCACCTTAGACCTTGGAGCTGAGGTTACCGAGCGCCTCCGCAACGCTCTTGTGCCAGACCTGCTCCGCAACGAGGTGCGACGCCATCTCATCGGCCGCGACATCTCGTTCGGTTCCTGGTACCGCATGCTTGCGGAGGCCATCGCCGACGGCGTGAGATGCCGCATATCCTACCGCTCGCACGATGACGCCTCATCCCGGGAACGTACGGTCGACCCCTTGGACCTTGAAACCACAACGGAAGCTGCCTACCTGGTTGCCTGGGACATCGATAAGGATTCCGAGCGGCGCTATCGGCTCGAGCGGATTGAGGGCGTCACATTCACCGAAGACTCGGTGGTTCCTCATCAGCGCACATCCACATCCATCTCCGAAAGCCTGGCCCAGGGAGCTTACCGAGTGGTGCTCGAGCTGCCCCACGATGAAGCCGAGCGCCTGTCGTGGGCGGGCATCAGATCTTTGGAAGAAGCTCCCGCGGAAGGGTTCATGCGCGTACGGGTGGATGTGAGTTCCATGCGCTGGCTCTTCGACCAAGTCCTCGCAGCGGGCGGCAGCATGCATATCGTCGCTCCACCGGAGATGATTCCTCGGTTCGTTACCTACGCTCAATCGCTCGCCGTGACGACAGACTGAGGCAGCGGCCAGTTCGCTGCAGAGCACATGGAACTTCCCCCTAGAGAGATGACAAGCCGGAACCGCATCAATGTCGGTCGTGTGCCTTTCGCCAGAGCTCAAGGTAGCGCCCTATTCGGCCCGCTTCAATACGCTGATAGCTCGCTGTCGGAAGCGAGTTTAGGAACTTCTTCCCATATCCCTTGCTTACCAGCCTTGAATCGGCGAGTACGAGCACGCCTGTATCGGTCGACGACCTAATGAGCCGCCCGGCGGCTTGCTTAACCTCAAGCACTGCATCGGGCAACGCATAACGCGCCCATGCGCGATCCTCGCGCAGCGCCCGTTCGCACGCCAGTGGATCAGTTGGACTCGCAAACGGAAGCTTGGGAATAACCACGCATCTAAGCGTCTCTCCCGAAGCGTCGAAACCCTCCCAGAACGCCTTAAGCGCGAAGAGCGAAGAGGTGCGCTCGGCGATGAAGTGATCCCGCAACCGGCGCGTCGAGCTCATTCGTTGCTGACAAGCAAGCTCGAGCCCCGCCGCCGCAAGCCGTGGCTGGACCGACGCATAGAGATCTTCCATATCCCGACGATTGGTGAATAGCGTCAGGACCGATCCACCCATCGCAACGTGGATATCGACGAGCAGGTCTTCTAGAGAGGATAGGTACGCTGCACGATTGCGCGGGTCCGGCAAATCGGAGGCAACCACCACCGCCATATTTGCATCGAAGTCATAGCTTGACTCCAAATGCAGCGATCTAGAGGACCCTGATGGCAGGCGGTCTAGACCGATGGCATGCTCAAAATGCTCGAACCCGCCCGATACCGACATGGTTGCCGATGCAAAGATCGCCGTGTGGATATCAGGCAACCAATCCGTAGCAAGCACCTCGCCGATATCGATCCTCTCGGCGGTAAGCGCCTCACCGCCGGCACGGAGACGACGGTTTACCTGAAGAGCGTAGACGTAGTGCTCATCTTCCCCTTGTATGATGAGCTTCAACCCATCCAGCAGATCATGTAGGCGGCGAGCCGGATCGGCAACTTCTACCATCTGATCGGGCATATCGGCGCCGAAGGTCTCAACAAGCGAGACGAGCGCCTTGTCTGCTTGCTCGAGCGCATCGATGGCCGCATTACCGGACAAGGCGAGGATGTCCCATTCCGCGCTCTGCCTCAGCTCTGGCCCAATCCAGATCGTCATCTGGTCATAACCACCGGTCTTGGCTCGTCCGGCAACGTCACGTACCGCTGTAAACAGCTCTGCCATTGAAGCCGAAGCGCCGTTAACCGTGCTAACAGCTCGAGCGACGAGCCCTTGGTAGAGCGTCGTCGCCTCCGCGGTCGCACCTTCACGGACAAGACCTCCCAGCACACCCGTAGAACTGTCACCGAGCCTCTCGAATAGCGCACGAGAATCATCGGCCGTGATCGAAATCGCCCATTGGCGGCGCGCTTCTCTCTCGATAGCGTGAGCCTCATCGATGACCCAATGGCGTATCGGCGGCAGTATCTTGCCTTCAGCAGCGACATTACGGAACAACAACGAGTGATTTGTCACCACGATGTCCGCCTGCGCCGCGCGACGACGCGCGCCATGGACCAGGCAGCGATGTGGGAAGAATGGACACAATCTGCGTGCACATTCACGCGAACCCGTTGTGAGATCGGCTCGATTGACGCTCTTCCATTTGATGCCCAACGCATCGAGATCGCCATCGGGACTTTGGCATACATAGGCATAGAGCACTGCAAGGGCGGTTAACGTATCTGCGGGGTCTTTCTTCGTCTCTATTTCGGAGTTGCTGCGTAGCAAACGTTCCATCTTGCGCAGGCAGGGATAGTGATCGAATCCTTTGAGCGCACAATACGATAACCCGCCTTCGAGCGCATTCGCCAAACGGGGCAGCTCGTGAAACATGAGCTGATCCGCAAGGTTGTTCGACTTGGTCGCGATGCCCATCGTGATGTGGTTGCGGCGCGCTGCAGCAGCAAAGGGGACCAGGTAGGCGATGGACTTGCCTACGCCGGTGCCTGCCTCGATGGCACGATGGGTTGAGGCAGCGAGCGCGTCGCGAACTTCACAGGCCATCTCGACCTGCTCGCTTCGCGTCTCGTACTCTGGATACATGCGACTTACCAAGCCATCTGCTCCAAAGCTTGCAACTATCTCTTGGTTTGTTGGGAGATCGAGCACCGGCAGATCGTCGGCATCGACGCGTTCTTCATGTATAACTTCGTTGAGGACTCGATCGCGTTGTTCTGCCAATGAGAACGACTCTCCAACGTGAGCTTGTGCGAGGTAGGAGAAGATCGGTCGATACGCCCAGGGAACATCGGGGTGCGTGTCAGCAAGAAGGCGGAGCAATCCACCAGGAAGATCAGATAGCGCTGTAAGGAGAATTCTCCATACCCCCGCCAGGGCATCGACATCGTCAATCGCTCGATGCGACACCGCAGCGCAACCGAATACCTCTGCGATGAAGGAAAGCTTATGCGAAGCCAGGCGGGGCAGCGCGACACGCGAGAGCGCAAGTGAATCTATCCAGATGTCGCTCACTCCAACTCCACCTTTGACCGCTTCAATAAACGAACGGTCGAAGGTCGCATTATGTGCGACGACAGGCCTTCCTCCCACGAACTCCGCGAGCCGCGCAACCGCTTCGCGCGCGGACGGGGCATGCGCAACATCCGCCTGCGTGATACCGGTCAGCTTGGTTATCTCATCGGGAATGAGGGTTGTGGGGTGCACAAAGGTATCGAAGCGTTCTACGATCTCATTACCCGATAGCACCGCCGCCGATATCTCGATGAGTTCATGCTCTTGAACCGATAGGCCCGTGGTCTCGGTGTCGAGGATGACCACATCCTCTTCAATCAGACCAAACTGCATCGTTTTCGCCCGCTCGGCGAGCGTGCGGTACGATTCTGTTACAAAGCTTGGCGTCGCAGGAAGCAACGCCTCATCCACCGCCGTAGCGGCGTCATGAAATGCCATCTATCGCTCCCAGCGCTTGATCGCGATGCGTATCAACTCGTCACATACCTTTGAGAACGGGATGTTCGCATGACGCGCCTCATCAGGGAACAGCGAGGTTGAAGTCATGCCCGGGATGGTGTTTGTCTCCAAAATCACCGGGCCGCGCTCCGTCACGATGAAGTCACTGCGCGAGAATCCAGTGCACCCAAGTGCCTCGTGTGCGCGGACGGCAAACTCTTCCGCTTTTCGATAATCCTCGCTGGCAATGGCCGCCGGAATACGGTGAACAAGGGCCGGGTCGATGTACTTCACATCGAGATCGTAAAAATCGGAGCCTTCCTGCGGAAGAATCTCGACGATCGGCAAGGCATGGGCTGGATCGCCAAATACGCCAACGGTTATCTCGGTTCCTACAAGACGCTCCTCAATGAGCGCCTTATCACCATGATCGAACACCGTCTCGAGGGCATGGGGGAGCTCATCCGCATTCTTCACGTATGTCACGCCGAAACTCGAGCCATTAACCGCAGGTTTTACAAAGCACTCCTCACCCACGACCTCGATGATGTCGGCCACACAGACTTCATCATCACTCGCCAGCGTCATACCTTTCGCTATCGGAATTCCCGCTCGCTCATACAGCGCCTTCGAGACATCCTTATCGGCAGCGCATGCGCTTGCTATCACACCTGAACCCGTATAAGGAATATCCAAGAACTCAAGTATGCTCTGAATCATTCCATCTTCTCCGCCACGACCATGGAGTGCGATGAATGCTACATCGAAACCACCGTGTTCAAGCTGGTTCAAAAAACCTTCTGAGGCCGGATCGAGCGTTACAACCTTTCCATACCCCTCTTCCTTCAGTGCTTCCACAACATTGGCTCCCGATGCAAAGGAGATCTCGCGCTCATCCGAAATGCCTCCGGCGAGCACCACGACACGTAGATCCTCTCGCTTAAAGTCCGACATGCCTTCTCCTCTCAGCGGTGGTTTTTCATCGCCTAGCTCGTTTCCAGTTCAGGTTCCCTTATTGTATAGATATGTGACCACCCATCATCGTGATTTCGCATGAAAGGTATGCAATGGAAACCAGGCGACGTCTTCCCGACATTAGAAGCATCGACAGTCGCGAGCTTCAAGAAACCATTTCTGAGCTAGGGCAGCCTGCATTTCGTTACAAGCAAATACATGAATGGATTTTCTCTAAGAACATATGTTCGTTTGATGAGATGACTAACGTACCCAAGGCTCTACGTGAAGCCTTACAGCAGCGTTATAGTTTCGGTACTCCCCTCGAGGTCGCCAAACAGATTTCTCGTGATGGCTCCAGAAAGTACCTTCTTCAATTTCCTGATGGTGTGTCGGTCGAAACCGTCGGCATGCCTTCACGGAACCGCTTGGCTGTCTGCATCTCCACCCAAGCTGGCTGCAACATGGGCTGTGCGTTCTGCGCCACGGGCATCGCAGGACTCACCCGCACTCTGACCGCACAGGAAATGGTAGACCAGGTTGCCCATGTCGCACGTGATTTTGGTGAACGCGTCACGAGCGTTGTGTTCATGGGTCAAGGAGAACCTTTCGCTAACTACGATGAGACTGTTTGCGCCTTGCGCCTTCTTAATTCCGAAGAGGGCCTGAACATCGGGGCACGACATCTTACCGTTTCAACTTCGGGCATTATTCCTCGAATCCGATCCTTTGCTCAGCTTCCCGAGCAATTCACACTCGCGGTCTCTCTCCATTCCGCTATTCAATCCACACGCAACCAACTTATGCCAGGTGTCAAGAAATACACGCTTCTTCGCCTTCATGAGGCGCTTCAGGAATACACCGAAAAGACCGGGCGTCGTCCTACCTACGAATACGCCATGATCGAAGGTGTCAATGACACAAGACCTGAGATGGATGCCCTATGCAGCTTCTGCGAGGGCACACTCTGTCACGTTAACCTTATTCAATTGAACGAGATCCCCGACAGCCCCTTCAGACCTTCTCCTGAGAAAAAAGTTGATGCTCTTCAGCGTCTTTTGCTGCAGCACGGCGTTGAAGCGACTATCCGAAACTCTCGGGGGTCAGATATCGATGCCGCTTGCGGCCAGTTAAAACAACGTAAGGTTGCATTTCATAAGTAAAGTTTCACTTCATATTTAGATGCCCAGTAAGAAGCGCCGAGACCTCCAAAAGTGTCTCGGCGCATTACTTTTTGCTGATTAGCTTTAACTTAGTTTGTCGAAGCGTCTTCATATATAAGATAGGGTAGCGTCCTCACAGGGTTAGCTTAGCTAATTGCTTCTTCGAATAGTCATCCAGGGCTTAGTTCATACCCCATAAACATCAAACCAATTCTCGTTCTGAGTTTGCAAGCTCCATTTGTTCTTATCTACGATTCGCTTTTCAACCATCTAATTTCTTCGTTTTCATTTAGTTTTGAGAAAGATTCACGTGAAACATTTTATTTAGGTACCAAAATTTCTAGTATCCCACGTTCTCCCATTGCTGGGCTACCCAATCTTGATTCACCTTTGGGTTATTTGTCATCTGCGCTGTCTTTATAGCAATATCTTCCGACATTGCCATTACTTTTCTTTTTGAAGTATCAAATATATCTTGAAAGCTTCTAATTATCTGTTCGCGTTTTTCAGGATTATTAAGTAGCTGGTATCCAATGTATGATCCAACTGTAATTCCGATTCCCAAAACACACGCAGAAACAATTGCATTGCTTAAAGAGGATTTCATTCTTGACCAACCACCTTGTTGAGAATATCAGCTAGTTGTTCCTCATCTCTAAATTCAATTTCAATTTTATTTTTCCCACGCGTATTCTTCACTCTTACGTTTGTATTTAATGACTGCCTCAGTACCTTTGCAGCGCGTTTGAAAGATTGCGGCGTTACGGCTCTCGCTGATTTTACTGGCTCATTGACTGAAAATAGTGGTGCAAGTTTTTCTGTCGCTCGAACCGACAATCCTTCTTGAACCACTTTTTCCGCAAGCTTGATTCTTGCATCTTCATATGGAACTGCAAGTATTGCTCTGGCATGTCCAGCTGATATGTCACCTTTAAAGATAAGTTCTTGCACCTTATCGGGTAGATCAAGAAGGCGTAGTGCATTTGTTATCGAAGATCGTGACTTTGAAACAGCCTTTGCAAGCGCTTCTTGTGTCATTCCGCTTTGATCAATCAGCTGACGATATCCCTTTGCCTCTTCAATTGGATTGAGATCTGATCGTTGAAGATTCTCAATAAGCGCTATTGCTAGAACCTCATCGTCACTTACATCTTTTATGATCACAGGGAGGTCGGTAAGCCCTGCGATTTTTGATGCCTGATATCTGCGTTCTCCAGCAATGATTTGATAACCTTGATCGTCCTTCCGGACAAGCAACGGTTGCAACACACCATGTTGCCGAACTGAGTCGCTAAGCTCTTCAAGCTCTTTATCATTGAAGTGGACACGTGGTTGATTCGGATTCGGATGAATCTCATCGATTGGAAGCGTTGATTCAGCAGTTACTCCACCCGTCTCGAATTGTGCCTCTTGCATAAGAGCGCCAAGGCCTTTTCCAAGCTTGGATTTTCCCTTCTGGCTAGGCACGACCAATCACCTCTTCTGCAAGCTCCATATACGACTGGGCACCTTTGTTCTGCGGTGCATACTGAATTACAGACATTCCAAATGATGGCGCTTCCGAAATCTTAACTGTCCTTGGTATCAGTGTATTGAATACCTTGTCACCGAAGTATTGCTTTACTTCATCAACGACTTGATTTGCAAGAGAGGTCCTCGAATCATACATGGTTAAAAGCACACCAAATACTTCTAAGCCTTTATTGATTTTGCTTTTAACCATTCTCATTGACTCCAATAGTTTTGTTACTCCCTCAAGAGCGTAGTATTCGCATTGAATTGGGATGAGAACGCTATCAGCTGCTGTTAACGCATTGATAGTCAAAAGACCTAGCGATGGAGGGCAATCGATAAAGACAAAGTCATAGTTCTCCTGAACTGGCTCCAAAAGCTCTTTAAGCCTTGTTTCCCTTGCCATTGCTGAAACAAGTTCTATTTCGGCTCCAGCAAGCTGAATTGTCGCTGGTATTACCGTCACATTATCACAGTTCGCTTGAATTAGCAGGTTCTCTGCTGGAACATCGTTTAGCAAAGCATCATATACGCATTGTTCAAGCTCTTCTTTTTCGATGCCCAGTCCACTTGTACTATTCCCTTGAGGATCAAAATCAACGATCAATACCTTTTTACCGAGCTCACCTAGTGCTGCTGCAAGATTAACAGCTGTCGTCGATTTTCCGACTCCACCTTTTTGATTGATTATCGATATAATCCTTGGATGTTGATGTGCCATTTTATCCACGTTGCCTCCTTTGTATGATTCTGTTGCTTTGACTACGTGGTGCTAGCTTACACAACCGATATTTGCGATTCGACTTAATTATGTTTCACGTGAAACATACTTGCAAGCATAAGATTCAGCCCCAATGTTTCACGTGAAACGTTGGGGCTATTTAAAATCAAGCAAGTGGATTACTCTTTGCAGTACCAATAGATCGAGGAAGCTTAATACTAGAGGGACAGATCTTCTCATAAACGAAAATCTCACGATGGCCGAGCGCTTTTGGTAAATCAAAGGACATACGGTCAATCAAATCAAAACCGCAAATTCTAGAGGCAGTATCACCTGAGTCAACCTCATTCTGTGAGGGTCTTCCTTTTGTGATAATTAGGAATCCTCCTAATAGAACAAGAGGGGAAGCGTATTCAAGAAGAACGGGAATTGGAGCAAGCGCACGAGCAACAACTGAGCTAAATTGTTCAGGCTTGAGCAAGGCATAATGCTCGACCCGATCATGGACAGCAGACACGTTGTCTAAATGGAGATCTGAGATAAAAGAATTTACAGCTGATACCTTCTTGCCGACAGAGTCAAGTAATACAGCAGGTCGACCAGAAGAGATAGCCAAAGGAATACCAGGGTACCCAGCACCAGTTCCAATATCGATAAAGGGACCATCAGGGGAGGCAGCTAAAGGAAGATGTAGAAGAAGGGAATCAAGAATATGAAGAACGAGGGCATCATCGATATTAAGGATGCGAGTCAGATTCATCTTTCTATTTGCTTCAAGAACAAGCTTGAGATGCTGAAGACACTGAAGAATCTTATCCTCGTTGAGTTCGATTGAGTAGTCACCGAGGTAAGCACTAAGCTTGTCGACATATTCATAGGGATGTTCGAGTAAAGGCAAATCTGTATTCATATTGCTCCCAGCTGTCAGAAATCGACGGTGCAATGGAATTTGACAAAAAAGGGCACGGAAACCGTGCCCTTAACGTAAATATGAGAGATTGCTAGATTGCTGAGATAACAACATGACGCTCAGGGTCAGAGCCTTCAGAATGTGTCTCAACAGCAGAATTATCCCTCAAGGCAATATGAACGAGACGTCGTTCATATGCACTCATAGGCGGTAGCGCTACAGATCCATGTTGACGAACAGCACGAGACGCAGCGGATTTTGCCATTGAAACGAGCTTCTCGTTTCGACGGCTCTTATATCCCTCAATATCAACTACAACAGGATAGCGGAATCCAAGCTTTCTGCTCACAATGAGGGAAAACATGGACTGAAGGCTTTCAAGCGTTTTACCATGCCTACCAATCAGAACCGCTAGATCGCCAGCTGTGACATCAAGGATGAGTTCGCCTTCATCACCAACGTACTCATCGATTGGAGCGCTATCAACTCCAAAGTATCCAAGGATATCCCTGAGGACAGAGATGGCGATATCAGCTATGGTATCTAGCTCATTATCGCTCAGCTCAACACCAGCCTTATAGTGCGCCGCGATCTCCGGATACTGTCCTTCGTAGATAGATCCTTCAGACTGAGCTGCCTCAACAACCTCATGTAGGGAATCTTGTAAATCCTGATCTGACATAATCTTACTCCTAGATATTTAGGTACCTAAATACTTGGATTTCCCTAGTTCTTCTTATGAGGGCGTGCCTTACGCTCACGGCGCACGACATCGACTTCGATAGGAGCGTTCGCGAGGCGCTCTTCTTCTTCGGCCTTCGCCTTTTCAATTACTCGACGAGTCACGAAGAGCTGCTGAACAACCTGCCACAGAGTGGATACATCGTAGTAGAGCAGGACGCCGGCGGGAAGGCTCCATCCAATCCAGAGCATCATGACAGCCATCACGATGGACATGGTACGCATCGAAGATGCCTGCTGGCCGGTCTGATTCATAGACTGGTAGAGCGTCGGGATGAGCGTAAGGACCGCAAACAGCACCAAGGAGATGAGATACGGGAGGGCAACGACGATCCCGTTTCCCCACTGCGCGGCCGGGGTCGTCGTGAGATCCGGAAGAATGTTGTAGAACATGAACTCGGTATTCGGGAAACGCTCGGGAAGCGTCCTCAGGAGCGTGAAGAGCGCCAGGAGGACGGGCATCTGAATAAGAAGGGGAAGGCAGCCACCGAGGGGATTGAATTTGTTCTCGGAATAGAACTTCTGCATCTCCTCTGCCTGACGCTGGGGATCATCAGCGTAGCGCTGTTGGATCTCCATGAGCTTAGGTTGGAGAACCTGCATGCGGGCGGTCGACTTGGTGGATTTAAGAAGCAGCGGGGTAAGAGCCAAACGGATGATCACCGTCAAGATGATGATCGAAAGGCCCCAATCGACTGCAAAGCCTTGGATAAAGGCAAGGATTTGATAGAGAATGTTAACGATCCAATCCCACATGTATACAATCCTCCGAACGTGTGTTGTTACGGCACTGGGTCATATCCGCCACTATGAAGTGGGTTACAGCGCATAATTCGCCTTAAAGCCAGAAGGAATCCCCGAATCACCCCGTAGCGCTCGATTGCCTGAACGGCATATTGGGAGCATGTCGGGCGATAAATGCACGAAGCTGGGAGCAAGGGCGAAATAAAGCGCTGATAGAACCTGATCGGCATGACAGCTGCTCTCCGCAATAAACCTACCAACCTAACCATCGAGACCCGCTATTCTGCATAGGCCGATCAGGGCTTCATGCATCTCGAAAGGGGATGCGGACCGCGTCGCTGGAGTAGCAAATAGGATTAGGTCTTTCCCGGCGACAGGAAGGGAACAGGAACGCGCAGCCTCCCTTAAGACTCGCTTGGACCTGTTGCGTACAACGGCATTCCCGAGCCGCTTAGGTGCAGCGAAGGCGACCCGACCCGGATCGCCTTCGCTCTCTGCATCACTTATTACCAAGCGGATAAGGGAATGGTTGTAGCGTTTCCCTTGCGTGAAGACACGCTCGAAATCCGACCGGGATTTAAGGGTTTTCATGCGCGGGGCACAGAAATCCTAGACGGTAAGGCGCTTGCGGCCCTTGGCGCGACGGCGAGCGAGAACGGCGCGGCCGCCCTTGGTGGCCATACGAGCACGGAAGCCGTGGGTCTTAGCGCGCTTGCGCTTGTTAGGCTGATACGTACGCTTCATGATGACTATCCTCCTGGTGCGTTTTAGGGATACACATTAGGCACTTGAGCTTCAAGATTGTATGGAACAAGGTGCGTTGATGTCAATAAAGAGCTGCAAGGAATCACAAGTTCCCACCGTATTTTTCCTGCATTTTCAAGTGGGCGCTGGTCAAATCAACTTCTTTTCACCTCGTTTCATCATTCTTTCCACAGGTTATTCCTGATTGTTGATAACTTTTCAGTTCATTTCCTCAGTTTTCAACACGATTTGAAAACATGTGGAAAGTTTCACTTCTTTCAAGGTGCGTTACTATTTTCATACTGGCGCTATAAGTACTTCCGGATAGGTTCCGGGAATCCTGCGAAACGGACGGCCATGGCAGACGACTTTTATCCCTTCGTGGACTCGGGTGATCCCGCCCCGGACAATCGTCATATCACAGGTGCTTCCGACCCGAATGAAGCCCAATCCCAGCAGGTACGCGAGTCATCTGCGCGATCCACTGTCTACGCGACCAGAATCGCGGTCTACGACGACATGCTCTCAACACCTCGGGTGGTAGTGGTGCAACCAAACGACCCTCGCTCATACCTAGAGGAGATAACAAACACCGTATACCGCTGCATGAAGGAGCTCGGAGGCTCCATCTCCTTGATGGTCATCAGGGAACTCGTCGAAAACTTCATCCATGCCAATTTCACCGAGCCTATCGTATCGATTCTCGATGGTGGGAACACGGTTAGGTTTGCGGATCAAGGACCGGGGATCGAGGACAAGGAGCGGGCCTTCGAATTCGGGGTCACGTCCGCCAACCGTTCGATGAAGCGTTACATCAGGGGAACGGGAGCAGGCCTCCCCATGGTCCAGCAATATCTCGAGAACGCAGGTGGTGCCGTATCCATAGAAGATAACCTCGGCACCGGAACCGTGGTAACCGTAACCGTGGATGCGGCGCGTGTGCGCGAGATCGAGGCTCATAGCGCGCGGGGTGCGGCGGTGCGGGGAACGTCATTTACCTCCGAGCACGATAGCGCCAGCATGGGAGTTGCAGCAAACGGCGCGCAGTCGCCGTCGATTTCCCCTGCCGCAACTGGGCAAATGACCCAGCCCTACGGCGCGGCCTACGGATATCCACAGCAGGCGGCACCGGGAGCGCCGTTCGGACAACAGATGCCCTTTCCGTATCCCCAACAGCCATGGCCGAACCCTTACGCGCAGCCGACAGACGGCTTCGCCCTGTTTGGCGGACAAGGGGGTTACGCACCTTTCCAGCAGGCATATGGACAAAGTTATCCACAACAGAACCATGAGTTTTCCACATTTCAACAGCACCAGCAACAACCAGCGGGAATGCAGCAGCAAGGTACCGTAGCAAAAGTGTCGAACCATGGACCCTATGTGGATGAACGCGGCATGCTTGCCTTAGATTATCTGGAAAAACACGGCTCTGGAGGACCAGGGGAGCTAGCTAGCGAGTTTGGCAACTCGGTCCCCACGTGGTCCCGCGTGCTTGGTAAACTTGGTGAACACGATTTCGTCGTTAAACATGGGCGAAGATACATGCTCACAGAACTCGGTATCTCCTGGTTGGAGAACAACCGATAGCGGTAGAGATGAGGGAAAGACACCAGGATGGATACAGAAGCTAAGATCATCCTCGACGACACCATCTCGTTCTGCAAACGTGACGGCAGGGACGCCCGCCTTATCAACATGCTCGCTCAGTCGGCTCCGGTGGAGCTGACCGAAGAGTCCCTCACTATCGAGGCTCCATCGAGATTCGCCTATTCCTATCTCATGAAACAGCGGGAGGTTATCGAACGCTACCTCGAGGACATCGCATTTTGCCCCCTCTCGCTCATCGTGACCGTTGACCAAGGGCTGACCGGCCGGGTAGAGGCGGAGCAGAGCACGTACGTTTCCCGTGAAACCACCACCCAGGATGCAGGCGGAAGCGCATCTGCGGAGCCTTTGCGTAAAACGCCGATCCCCGCGGTCATCATACCGAGCAAACACGATGACGAAGATGACAAGGGTAAGGTCAAGGTACGAAACACCATTACGCTCGACGACTTCCAAAAACTCACTGGGCTCATGCAGCGCGAGGAAACCGGTCCCGCGAAGGCCGAGGAGGGCTCCAGGGAAGAGGGGCGCAGTAAGCCGCAAGCGGTGGGGATACACTCGAAGTTCACGTTCGAGAATTTTGTATACGGCGACGAGAACAAGCACGCTTACATGTCGGCAGTGCGCTTCGCAGCGCTCGCCGATGAACCGGGAAGTTGCACGTCGCTGTTCATCTACGGCAAATCCGGACTCGGTAAAACCCATCTTCTGCTTGCGATCACAAACTATCTCAACGAACACAGTCCCCACCTACGCGTGAAATACGCGAATTCCCAGACATATGTCGAGGACTACATCACCGAGCTATCAGTCCAAAAACATAAAGCGGGGGTGATCTTGCGCGACTACCATGATGCGGATGTTCTGATCATCGACGACATCCAAAACATCATCGGGAAAAGCCAAAGCATCGAGAACTTCTTCACCCTCATGGATGAGTTCATCAGGAACAACAAGAAGGTAGCGATAGCCTCCGACCGAGCGCCAAAGAATCTCGGTATGGATGAACGCCTAACCAGCAGATTCAATGCGGGAATGCTGTGCCTTGTTTCCGAACCGGGCTTCGAGATGAAATACATGATCCTGAAGCGCTATTACGAGAACACGATTCTGCATGGATCTGACACCCTCGCCGGAACGGAAGCCGGATCGCTCCTGACTTCGCTAAACGTTGGAGGCGGAAAGCTCACCGACGCGCAGCTCAAGCACATGGCAGATGTATCCGGGACGAACATCCGAGAACTTGAAAGCTTCTGCGAACGATGTGCCGGCGTCTCCTACGAACGAGAGCAGGCAGGGTCCGAGCTGACCGGTGAGGATATCGACCGCATCGCGAACGAATACTTCGATACCGCTCATAAGAAGATCCACATCGATACCGTGCAAGCGGTGGTGGAGAAATACTTCCATGTGAGCCATGAGGACCTCATCGGGCCGAGGCGACCGGCGAACATCGCGCTTGCTCGTCACGTTGCCGTGTACCTTGCAATGGATATGTGTGAGATGACAGCGGTCGCGGTAGGCGAGGAGTTCGGAGGGCGCGATCATTCAACGGTTCTCAACTCCATTAAAGTGATCGAGAAGAAAGCGAAGGAAGATCGGAATCTGTGCGAGGATCTACAGCAGCTTCGGAACAAGATCCGCCTAAGCTCCTAGCGGTGGGGATACGAAGTGTTGGCAACTTGTGCAGAAGGTGGGGAAGCATCGCGGAAAAGGGGCGTGTTCAAGAGGGAAACTTTCGAGCAAGCCGGGTTCTTCCAAAATGCTTACCGGTTCCCAACAAGGATCTGTCGAGAATAACACCGTAAACAACCTGCGTTTTTATTAGTAATCGACACAGTTAACGCCCTTATTATTATGATTGAATATCTATATATCTATTAAAAATAAGAAAGGAAGCGCAATGAACTTCGTCGTCAGTCAAGATTCGCTCGCCGACGCCCTCTCCATCGTCTCCAAAGGCGTCGCAAGCGCTTCCACGCTCCCCATCCTCTCGGGAGTGCTCATCAAAGCGCAAGACGGTGTGCTCGAATTCCAGACTTCCAACTTCACCATCAACATCCGCCACCGCATCGCCGCGCGCGTAGACGAACCCGGCGAGGTGGTGTTGCCGTGCAAGATGCTCACCAACATCGCGAAGACGCTACCCGATGCCGCCGTGCGCTTCGAGACCTCCGAGCGACAAGTTACGATCACGTGCGAGAAAAGCCTGTTTCGGCTGAATGCCCTCGATCCGGCGGACTTCCCGGATTTCCCCGCCTATGCGATTGAAGCCTCGGTCGAGCTGCCCGTTGGGGTCCTTTCGGATATGGTTTCCCGCGTATGGCGCGTCACGTCGAGCGACAAGGCCCGCCCAATCCTCGGCGGTATCCACATGAGGGTGGAAAATAACACCATCCGCCTGGTCGCTACCGATTCGTATCGCTTGGCTGTGTGCGACACGCAGGTCGAGACTTCGACGTTGGAGGGTAGCTTCGAGCTCAACATTCCCGCCTCCGCCATGAACGATGGACTCTCCATCATGTCTGAATCCCCTTCGATCGTCATCGGTGCGACCGATAGCCAAGTGGTGTTCGAATCCGGCAACACCTGCTATGTATCGCGCCGCCTCGAAGGCGTCTATCCCAACTACCGCCAGCTGCTTCCCGATTCCTGCATCACGACGGTGAAGATCTCCTCTGACGCCCTCGCCGCCGCATTGAAGCGCGTTGCCGTGGTGGCCACCAACAGCCCGACGGTCAAATTCGACATCGATACCGAAGCTGGCACGCTGAGTCTTTCAGCGCTGTCCACGGACCAGGATGCGGCGACCGAAGTCATCGATGTCGAGGCGGAAGGCGAAAGCGGAGCAATTGCATTCAACTACCACTATATCTCCGACTGCCTGAACGTCCTTGGTCGCGGCAAGGAAGTGGTGCTCGAGCTCAAGAGCTATTCTGGTGCCGGCGTGTTCAAGTCGTATGACAAGGTCAACTACCTCTACCTCGTCATGCCGATGCGCCTCTAGCGCGACATTTCGGTACGGGTTCGCGCAATGAGCATATTCGCTCGCGATCTCGAGGTCGTGGATTATCGGAACTTCCCTGCCTACGCGCTCGCTCTCGGGCCGGGTTTGACCGTGTTGGTAGGACATAACGCGGCGGGGAAGACCAACTTGGTCGAAGCGCTCCAGCTCCTCACCTCGGGACGGTCGTTCAGAAAACCGTCACCTTCCGAGCTGGTTCGAGAGGGCGCGGAGAGCTGTCGTCTCAACCTCAAGCTTGAAGGTGATGGTCGCGTCATCGATCTCGGTTGTTCGGTGGAAGGCGCCAAGCGCTCATTTTCGCGGAACGGCAAGCGATGCCGTGCTGCTGGCGTCAGGGGCGTGGTTCCTTCGGTGTTGTTCTGTCCCGATGACCTTGACATGGTGAAACGCGGTGCCCGTGTGAGGCGGGAGGCACTGGATTCCTTTGGCATTCAGCTGAATGAAAGCTACGCGCAGCTGCTTAGCTCTTATGAAAGAACCCTCGAGCAGCGGAATGCCCTGCTCAAAGAGCGGTATTGCACGCCGATGCTTCTTGAGACCTGGAATGAGTCCCTAGCCGTCACCGGAGCCGCGCTCACGGTGCACCGCATCGCGCTTCTTGCCCGCATCCGCGAGCACTTGGTGGAAACGTACGAAGGGATCACGACCAAGGAGACGATTTCGGTCTCGTACCTTCCATCATGGAGTCAGGGTTGCGTCCCGATAGCGGCGATCGGCCCCGCTCCTGCCGACGATGAGCGGCGCGCCGCGATCGATATGATCAGCTCACGTCTGATGGATGCCTATTCCTCACGCGAAGATGAAGAGATCCGTCGCGGCATGACCCTCACCGGTCCGCATCGCGACGAGATCGTCTTCGAGGTCAACGGCCGATCTGCCCGCTCCTTCGCGTCTCAGGGACAGCAACGCTCCATCGTTCTCGCGTGGAAGATGGCGGAGGTCGAGGTCACGCGGGATATATTGGGACGCCCGCCGCTTCTCCTTCTCGATGACGTCATGAGCGAGCTTGATGCAATGCGTCGCGACGCGTTCCTAAGCTGTGTGGGACATGATGTGCAGACGGTGATCACTACGACGAATCTTGGATACTTCAACGAGCACGCGCTCCATGCGGCGAAGGTGGTGAGCATGGGTGAGTCGTAAGTCCGATAGGTTGCGGTCCCGCCGCACGATGTCCATGGGTGAATACCTCGCGGGTGTTCGGAGCGAGATATTGGAGAACGCGACGTCCGACGAAATTGAACGCTACCGGGCAGCCGAGCGATCTCGGGACGTGTATCGAGCGTGGAACAGCGTTTGCGGCGGTACCCGCGAGGGCGAGCACGTGACGGGTCTCAGATATCTTCCGGACTCAAACAAGTTGCTCGTATATACAGATGATGCCGTGTGGACCCAGGAGCTCATGATGCTTCGCGAGATAATCCGCGCGCGCATGGAGCGCGAGGGCGCGGGTATCGATGGCTTCATCTTCAAAACATCGAGGAAGGGATATGCCCCGCGCACGAGTTCACGCCGCATGGAACCTCCGACGCCACCTGTCGCGCCGAATCGCAGGGTCCTCACACCCGAAGAGGAGGGCGCCCTTGAGAGGGAGGTGCGCCCGATCGAAGATGAGCGGTTGAGGGAATCCCTCAAAAAAGCCATGAAGGCAAGCCTTGAGTGGAAAAAGGGTCAGGACCGCTGAAAAGTGCCTTATAGGCAATCTGATGGCCTTGTAGAGCTATAGGTTGAAGCAAGAGAGTCTTCCCAAATCAGCTATCATTGGTAAGGTTGTGTGCCTGGATTTTGCAAAGGAGAAACGTGGCGAAAACGAACGACTACGGCGCAGCAGACATCAAGATCCTTGAGGGTCTCGAAGCTGTACGCAAGCGCCCCGGCATGTATATCGGGTCCACGAGCTCAAGCGGCTTGCATCACCTGGTGTGGGAGATCGTTGATAACTCCGTTGACGAGGCTATGGCGGGGTTTTGCACCAAGATCGAGGTGACGGTCCATGCGGACAATTCCATCACCGTTGTCGACAACGGTCGTGGCATCCCCGTGGCAAAGCATCCGGTGAAGAAGATCCCCACCCTCGAGGTGGTCATGACCGTTCTCCATGCAGGCGGTAAGTTCGACAACAACGCCTACAAGGTGTCCGGTGGTCTTCATGGCGTGGGCGTATCGGTTGTGAACGCCCTCTCCAAGAAGATGGACGTTCAGGTTAAACGCGACGGCAAGATCTACGAGATGCAGTTCAGTCGCGGTAAGACCACGATGAAGATGAAGGAAATCGGTACTTCGAAGAGCACTGGAACCACAACGACCTTCTGGCCCGATGACGAGATCTTCGAGACGACGGTCTATGACTACGACACCCTCCGCAACCGCTTGCAGGAGACCGCGTTCTTGAACCGCAACCTCAAGATTGTCCTTAAAGACGAGCGCGAGCTCATGCCTCGCGTTGATGAGTTCTGCTACGAGGGCGGCATCATCGACTTCGTAAAGTTCCTGAACGAGGGTAAAGAGATCGCAGATGGCCTCAAGCGCCCGATCTACCTTTCCGGTAAGAGCGAGCCCGATGCCCCCACCGACAAGATCGGTGAGGTCGAGGTTGCGATGCAGTGGAATACCTCCTTCTCGGGCAATGTGATGAGTTTCGCAAACGACATCTACACCCCTGACGGCGGTATGCACCTCGAGGGCTTCCGCGCTGCGCTCACCACGGTCATCAACGATTACGCGCGCAAGCAGAATATGCTGAAGGAGAAGGATTCCAACTTCATGGGTGATGACGTGCGCGAGGGTCTTGCCGCGGTCATCTCGGTCAAGCTTGCCGATCCGCAATTCGAGGGTCAGACCAAGGCAAAGCTCGGCAGCTCATTCATGCGCACGCTCGTTCGAAAGGTGGTCTCCGAGGGGCTTTCCGAGTATCTCGAGGAACATCCCAAAGCCGCGCGCGAGATCGTGAAAAAGGCCCAACAGGCTTCGAAGGCCCGCACCGCGGCATCTAAGGCGCGCGAGGCGACGCGCCGTAAAAGCCTGCTCGAGACCGCGTCGCTACCCGGTAAGCTCGCCGACTGCTCGGTGCGCGATGCCGAGATGACCGAGCTCTTCATCGTCGAGGGCGATTCGGCGGGAGGCTCGGCTAAGGATGGACGCCGCCGCGACATCCAGGCGATTCTCCCCTTGCGCGGAAAGATCCTGAACGTCGAGCGCGTGGGCGACCACCGCGCGTTCAGCTCGGATACCATCCAGTCGCTCATTACGGCAATCGGCACGGGTGTGACCAGCGGCAGCGGCGAAGGCGGCGACTTCGATATCACGAAGGCCCGCTACCACAAGATCATCATCATGACCGACGCTGACGTCGATGGCGCGCATATCCGCATCCTGCTCCTCACGTTCTTCTACAAGTACATGAGGCCGCTTATCGATGCGGGGTACGTCTATGTTGCCTGCCCGCCTATCTTTGGCGTGAAGGTGCGCAACAAGATCCACTACGTCTATCCCAATGGCCGGCAGCCCGAAGAGGAGATTCTCCGCGAGACCATTCAGTCGCTCGGCCTCAACCCTGACGACGCTGATGATGAGGCGGCCTCCGGCAAGATGACCAAGAAACGCCGCGGATACACCGTCCAGCGCTATAAGGGTCTCGGAGAGATGGATCCCAAGCAGCTCGCCTCCACCACCATGGATCCCAAGACGCGCATCCTCCAGCGCGTGTCCATCGAGGACGCTGCCATGGCGGATCGAGCCGTGCGCGAGCTCATGGGCAATCAGGTTGAGTATCGCCGCGAGTATATCGAGAAGCATGCGCACGACGCCCGCTTCCTGGATGCATAAGAAGGAGTAGTACGTGGCAGACGATAACGAGATGAACAGCAACCCTTCGGGAAGCGAGGGCCTGCCTGAGGATTTGAGGCGTCTCCTCGCCCGTGCCGAGGCCGATGACGAGGGCGCCGACGTCTACGTCGAAGGCGAGGGCGACGAAGAGGAAGGCGAGGGTGACGAGGAGCTCGAGGAGAGCTTCGGCACCGTAGACCGCGGCGAGTCCATCGGCGAGGACGTGAGTGGAGGACAGCTCCAAATCAGCGAGTTCGGGCATGAGATGCGCCAGAGCTTCATCGAGTACTCGATGTCGGTCATTACCGCCCGCGCCCTGCCGGATGTTCGCGACGGCCTCAAGCCGGTGCACCGCCGAATCCTCTACGCGATGAATGAGTCGGGCATCTACCCCAACCGGCCCCACAAGAAGTCGGCTTGGACGGTCGGCGAGGTTATCGGCAAGTACCATCCGCATGGCGATATCGCGGTTTACGACACCATGGTGCGCCTTGCCCAATGGTTCAGCATGCGCACGCCGCTTATCGATGGCCATGGTAACTTCGGTAACATCGACGGCGACTCGGCTGCAGCCATGCGCTATACCGAGAGCCGCCTCGCCCGTCCCGCCATGGAGCTCCTCCGCGATTTGCAGAAGAATACCGTCGACTGGCAGCCGAACTACGACGAGTCTCTCGCTGAGCCCCAAGTGCTGCCGGCTCGCTTCCCCAATCTGCTGGTAAACGGTTCATCGGGCATTGCGGTCGGAATGGCGACGAACATTCCGCCCCATAACCTGAACGAGGCAATCGAGGCAACGTGCCATCTCATCGACAATCCCGATGCGACCGTCGATGAGCTCATGCAGATCATGCCCGGACCCGACTTCCCCACCGGGGCGGTCATCATGGGTTCCGACGGCATCCGTCAGGCATATGAGACCGGCCGCGGCTCCATCACCGTGCGCGCGAAAGCTCATGTCGAGTCTACGAAGACCGGTCGAAACCGCCTGGTCTTCACCGAGATACCCTATCAGGTGAACAAAGGCACGCTGCAAGAGAAGATCGCCCAGCTCGTTAACGAGAAGCGCATCGAGGGCATCTCCGACATGCGCGATGAGTCCACCCAGAAGGGTATCCGTCTCGTCATCGAGCTCAAGAAGGGCGTCATCCCGCAGGTCGTCCTTAACAACCTGTATAAGTTCACCTCCCTGCAAACTACCTTTGGCGTGAACAACCTCGCGCTCGTGGGGGGCGTGCCCAAGTGCCTTTCGCTTCCCGAGATGCTGCGCTGCTACATCGACCATCAGGTCGATGTGGTGACCCGCCGCACGCGCTACGACCTCAAGAAGGCTCAAGCCCGCGCCCACATTCTTGAGGGCTACCTCATGGCCCTCGACCATATCGATGAGGTAATCCAGATCATCCGCTCCTCGCAGACCGATTCCGAGGCATCGCAACGCCTCATCGATCGTTTCGGTTTCACACCCGAGCAGACCAATGCCATCTTGGAGATGCGCCTGCGCCGGCTCACCGGCCTCGAGCGCGACAAGATCGAGGAGGAGCTCGAGGGCCTTCGCCGCGCTATCGCCTATTACGAGGATCTGCTTGCCCATGAGGAGAAGATTCTCGGGGTCATCAAGGAGGAGATGCGCGAGATCGCGAAGAAGTATGGTGACAAGCGCCGTACCGAAATCAGCCAAGCGGAAAAGGATCTCGATGTTGAGGACCTGATCGCTGACGAGGACATGGTTGTTACCATTACGCATACGGGCTACGTGAAGCGCATTCCGGTGGCAGCCTACCGCGCCCAGAGACGCGGCGGAAAGGGCGTCTCGGGCGTCAACCTTAAGGAAGACGATGTCATCTCCGAGATGTTCATCGCGTCCACTCACGAGTATGTGCTCTTCTTCTCCAACCGCGGTAAGGTGTATCGCCTGAAGGTGCACGAGCTCCCGATTGGCACGCGCCAGGCGCGCGGCACCGCCATCGTGAACCTGCTTCCCTTCGAGGACGGCGAGAAGATCGCGAGCGTGATCTCCTGCCGCGAGTTCCCCGACGATGAGTACCTGCTGTTCGCCACGAAGAGCGGCATGGTCAAGAAGACGGTTATGAGCGCCTACGACCGCAGCCGCCGGGACGGTATCATCGCCATCAATCTCAAGGCTGGTGATTCCCTGCTCGATGTGCGACGCGTTCGCGAGGGCGATAAGGTGATCATGGCCACCACCGCCGGCAAGGCAATCGTGTTCGAGGAAGACCAGGTGCGCGCCACCGGCCGCGATACCTCTGGTGTGCGTGGCATCACCGTCAAGGACGGGGCCTCGGTGCTCGGCATGGAAATCTCGAACGGTAAGGGCGATCTGTTCGTCATCACCGAACTCGGCTATGGCAAGCGCACCCCGGTTGAAGACTACCCGTGCCAGAACCGTGGTGGACAGGGCGTCTACACGATCCAGATGACCTCTCGCAAGGGTCAGCTTGCCGCCATGAAGACGGTGGGCCCGCAGCACGAGCTCTTCATCATCACCGAGGGCGCAGCGGTTATCCGCGTCAAGAGCACGGATATCTCCAAGACCGGGCGCGCCACGCAGGGCGTGAAGATCCTCTCGGTTGCCGATGGCGACCGCGTGACCGCCGTCGCCCGTATGACGAGCGCAAAGAAGAAGCCTAAGGCACAGCAGCCGCCTGAGAACCAGGGAGTGCTCAACCTCGGCGAAGTCGAACCCCCCGTCGATGACGACCGTGTTGATATCGGTGCTGCCGACGAGGCGCTTGAGGACCTGATGGACGAGTAGCCTGTGCTGCGCAGCATGATGGTGCAGTAAAGAAATGGCCCGGGAAACCCGGGCCACTTTCGTTTAAGGGAGTGTCTGAGCGCGCGAGCAGGGGCCGTCGACGCCGTACCGGCTCGCTAGAAATCATCCGGTGAGAGCGTCTGCACGAACCGGTCGAAGCGTTCGACCTCTTCATCGCTTCCGGTCTGCTCCGTGCGATATGAAACCGTACCCGCGCGATTCATCACATCATCCTCGACGTAGATGGGGGTGTTGCATCGCACGGCAAGGGCGATGGCATCGCTTGGGCGTGCATCGAGTGCGACTTCGTGCACCGCATCGTCCTCATCGCGGCGTACGAGGACAATTTTGGAGTAGAACACGGGTGCATCGACGCGACTGATCTCGATGCGCTCGATGTGCGCGCCGAGTGTTTGCAGTGCATCGACGAACAAGTCGTGGGTGATGGGCCGTGCGTTGGTTGAACCGTCGATACCGCGGCTGATGGCCGCAGCCTCGAATGAGCCGGTCTGAATGGAGAGCGTTCGCAGAGGCGCCTCGCTGCCATCGGCTCGAGAGCGCTCGCGAAGGACAATGACGGAGGGAACGGGACCGGAGGCCATGATGATGGTCTCGATGTCAACGCGGATCATTATGGCACCTCCTTGGTGTGCAAGCTGGTCGTGGAGCGGCCCACTCTAGAGGACGGGCTCCTACCTCGTAAGAACGGTATGTAATAGTACCCAAAATAAGAGTCTTATGCCGTGGGATGCCCTGTTTTTCATACGTGCTAGACTGAGAAGCTCTGATGGAGACCGGAAGGTGAGACAATGAAGGCAAGAAACGTCCAAGAAGCAGGGAACACGGCGGAGGGTGTCATCACTTCTCGGCGGGGTGGATCCATGCTCGGCAGGTTTCTCGCCTATTACGGCCCTCAAAAGCACCTCTTCATCGCCGACACCCTCTGCGCCCTTATCATCGCGGGAATCGACCTCGCTTTCCCCGTAATCCTGCGCAACCTCACGGGAGGCCTGTTCACCGAGGGTCCGGCGAGCATCCTCGCCTCCCTCGGTATGGTTGCTGCGGGGCTTGTTGCGATGTACCTCGTGCGTTGTGCGTGCCGCTATTTCGTTTCCGCCCAAGGGCATATCATGGGCGCGCGTATGGAGTCTGCTATGCGCCAGGACCTCTTCGACCAGTATGAAAGGTTCAGCTTCAGCTACTTCGATCGGGTTAACTCCGGTGACATGATGAGCCGCGTGGTCAACGACCTCTTCGATATCTGCGAAGCCGCGCACCACGTTCCCGAGTGGATCATCATTTGCGGAGTGGAAATCATAGGAGCATTCGTCATCCTGTTCACGATATCGCCTGCGCTTGCCGGCGCCATGTGCGCGGTCACGCTCTTCTTTGTTGCGGTCATGGTTCGTCAGAACATCCGGATGCGCGAGGTCTTCGCCGATAACCGACGCAAGATCTCCGAGGTCAATTCGCAGTTGCAGGATTCGCTGGCAGGTATGCGCGTGGTGAAGTCCTTTGCGAATGAGGAGACCGAGCGTCGCAAGTTCAGGCGCTCCAACGCCCACTATCTCGCTTCTAAGGAAGACCAGTACCATGCGATGGGAGCGTATCAAGCGATGAGTGCGCTCATGACCGGTGCGCTCTTCACCATCATCGTGGTGCTCGGCGGCGCGCTTGTGGCACAAGGCAGGATGAGCGCCGTCGACATGGCGACCTTCGCCCTGTATATCAGCCTGTTCACCACGCCCATCGAGACGCTCGTAAACTCCACGGAGAACATCCAGAAGGCCATAGCGGGATTCAAGCGCATGGACGAGGTCATCCTGACCCTGCCCGATATCGAAGATGCTCCTGACGCCAAGCCTCTTCAGGTAAACGCCGGCTCAATCGAGTACCGTGATGTGTGCTTCTCCTACGATGATGAGGAGCTTGGATCGGGCCGAGCTGGGCGTCCGGTAATCGACCATTTGAATCTCACGATCAACCCCGGCGAGACCATCGCGCTCGTGGGCCCCTCGGGTGGTGGTAAGACCACCACCTGCTCGCTGCTCCCGCGTTTCTATGACGTGCAGGAAGGGTCGATCACCATCGACGGGCAGGATGTTCGTTCGGTGACGCAGGAGAGCTTGCGTCAAGCTATTGGCTTGGTTCAGCAGGATGTCTACCTCTTCGATGGAACCATTCGTGAGAACATCGCCTATGGTCGCCCGGGGGCAACCATGGAAGAGATCGCCCTTGCAGCCCGTGAAGCCAACATCGACGCATTCATCGAGAGCCTTCCCGATGGGTACGACACGGTGGTGGGGGAGCGTGGCAGCCGCCTTTCGGGCGGGCAGAAGCAGCGCATCGCCATAGCTCGCGTATTCCTCAAGAACCCTGCCATCCTCATCTTGGACGAGGCGACTTCGGCCCTCGATAACGAGAGCGAGGAGGCGGTTCAGGAATCGCTCGAGCGCCTGGCGCGCGATCGCACGACCATCATCATCGCCCATCGTCTTTCCACCATCAAAAATGCCGACGAGATCGCAACCGTGGAGCGTGGCAGAGTTGTGGAACGCGGTACACATGAGCAGCTTCTCGCCCAGAATGGTACGTATGCTCGGTACTATCGAATGCAGTTCGAGGGTACCCGGGAAGCCATCGTGGCGCCTGCCCGAGATTGCTCCCTCGCCTAGCATCCTCGATAAGGAACGCTATGCGCAAACACGACAAGCTCACATCGGATGAAGTGGCCGAGCTGTTCTCGGAGATCGATGCTTCCGGCCTCGTGGACCCGGTGCGCGTTCGCGACCGCGAGAAGCGCATCGGTGCTTGGCGCGCAGCACGCCACGCGGGCGATAGGGAAGCGCTTGAGCGCCTGGATGAGGAAGACCGTCGTTCGCGTGTGGGCAGGACCATCGACCCGCTATCTGATGACGATCCATCCGGCTCCAAGGTGGGCAGCACCATCTCGCGCTTTGGTATCGTGCTCATCGTGGGCGTCATCGTTTTTGTGGTGGGCATGCAGATCGGCTACGGCATCATGCGCCGCTTGAACACCGCCAACCTCTCCGAATCCGTGAATGTCGATACGGTGCGCCGTGCCCTCGAGGGCGGTGTCGAGTGGGGAAACGGTTTCACGCAGTTCCCCGAGGAATACACGATCGTCGAGGCGGATGAGCGCACGGGCGTGGTCGAGGTCGATGTGCTATCGACCTCTTCGTCGAACGAGCTCGAGCTGTTTTCGAACAGCCAGCTCGAATCATCTGCTCTCGCAACGAATGCGCTGCTGAACGACAATATCAACCGTGTGGTCTATAACGTTGCCGCTCGAGTCGATGAGAATGGCGACATCGTGGGGGACACGTGGTTTTCCATGGGCAATGAGACCGTTGCCACGCGCGACATGTTCTCCTTCATCTGGACGAAGAGCCGCTCAGGGGAATCGAGCAACATCGGCTGGGAGCTGCGCATCGTCGGCATGGATGAGCAGGTTGCCCAGCGCATCCAGGAACAGGTGAACTCCGTTTCGTCGATCATCGAGACTCCCGGTGCAGACCAGACCGATATCGACGCGCAGGAGCGCGAGCTTCAAATGGAACGCGACTTGATGGGGAGCGAGGCCTACCGGGGTGGGGAACCCGATAGGTCGCTCGCTGATGTACTCGAAGGAAGCGCTCCCGAGGAGCAGGAATCATTCGATCAGGGTGTCGATTAGGATAACAGGGCCGTGACGTCGCCGAGGACGGGTTCGAAGCTCACGCCACGGACCTCATAATCAGGTTGCGCGCAGGTGATGGTCATGGCATCGCGCACAAGCTTACCGGCAAAGGAGACGGCGTCGTTTAGGTTGCGCCCGGTGTAGATCGCGGCGGTGAGCCCGCTTGCGAAGAGATCGCCGGTGCCGTGCAGCATATAGGGGAGCAGCTCAGACGATATCTCCGTAGCCGCGCCTTCGTTGAGGTCCGCGGTAGCGAGGTAGTTCCTGATAATCTGCTCGCCTTGATGGACGATGCCCTTGATGACCACTGACTTGGCGCCCATGGAGAACAATGCATCGACGTTCTTCTGAATGAACGCCACATCGACATCCTGTCCCTCGTAGGGTATTCCGGTCAGGATGGAAGCCTCGGTGAGGTTGGGAGTGAGGATGTCGGCACCATCCACGAGCCCCTTCATGGCCTCGCACATCTCATCGGTATAGGTTGGGTACTTTGAGCCGCCATCCCCCATGACCGGGTCGACGATTCGCAGCGCATCGGGATATTCGCGATAGAGGCGTTGAATGATCGCGACCTGCTCTGCAGACCCCAGGAACCCGGAATAGATGCCATCGAGGTCGATACCTTCCTTCTGCCAGGCATCGAGGTACTGCTCCAGCATCTCGGTGGTGTCATGCATGTAGAACACGGGGAATTTGGTATGAGCCGAGAACAGGGCCGTGGGTACGGGACAGACGTCAACGCCTGCAGCCGACAGGACGGGGATGGCGATGCCGAGCGAGCATTTTCCGTAGCCGCACATGTCGTGAACAGCGGCGACGCGGGGGATGTACGCCCCCTTGCGGGTATAGAGGGGCGGCATGGCGGTGCTGATTTGGTTGGACATGGATTCCTTCTTTCATCCGCGGACTTATGGACCAGCGTACATCGATCAAGCATAGTACGACTCAAAGCCCGCATCGTCGGGAAACCCGATGCAACATCCCTCCGTCACAGAGGACGATGGAATGCGGGGAAGGAGGAATGGGATTATCCAATCGGATAAAGCGATTACTATTCCCGATATGAATATTGAAAACCGATATATGTAACAAACAGAATAATCTCGCCGTGTTAGTTACAATAACGTCTATAATGCCGTAAGCCTATAAGCCTTTAAACCCGGTCCCGAGAGTCCGGAAAGGAGAAATCATGGCATCTTTGCAAGCATGTGGGATGGCTGACGCCTCGGAGCCCGTTGCTCCGCTCGCTCGCCGTATGGTCGAGAGTACCAGCAAGAGAACGTATATCCCTGCGATTTTGATGCTCGCCGACGGTCATTTGTTCAAGGGCCGGGCAGTGGGTGCGTTGGGAACCGCGGTCGGAGAGGTTTGTTTCAACACCGCCCTTGAAGGATACTTCGAAGTTCTGACCGACCCCTCGTATGCCGGGCAGATCGTAACGATGACCTATCCGCAGATAGGAAATTACGGTCTCGTGTCCGCCGATGCCCAAGGGCCTGCATCCCAGAACGTGGATACGGCACAGCCAGCGCTCAAGGGCATGGTCGTTCGCGACCTGTGCACCACGCCTTCCAACTGGAGGTCTGCCGAGGACCTCTCTTCCTATCTAAAACGAAACGGGGTCATTGCGATCGAGGGCATCGATACGCGTTCCCTTGTTCGCGTTCTGAGGGATGGTGGCGCGCAGAAGGGCATCATCACGACCGAGGTTTTCGACGTCTCCGAATTGCAGGAACGCCTCGAATGCTCCCCGGATTTGGTGGGAAGCAATCTCGTTGCAACGGTAAGTTGCGAAGAAACCTATACCTATGGGCCTGAAAACCTACCCGATGATCATGACTTCGCCCGCACGACGCGCAAAGACGCTCCTACCTATCGTGTGGTTGCCTATGACTGCGGAATCAAGCGGGGCATTCTGGAGGGATTGGCTCGCGTCGGATGCTCTGTCGAGGTTGTAGCCTGGGATACTCCGGCTTCCGAGGTGCTCGCCCGTCATCCCGATGGCGTGTTTCTCTCAAATGGTCCGGGCGACCCCGATGCCGTAGGGGAGACATATCATGCGGTTCGCGAGCTTTTAGGCAAGGTGCCGGTCTTTGGTATCTGCCTCGGGCATCAGATGATCTCCCTCGCGGCTGGCGCGCATATGGTGAAGCTTCCGTTCGGTCATCATGGAGGTAACCATCCGGTGATGAACCTCCTTACCCGCCGGGTGGAGATAACGGCCCAAAACCACGGCTTCAACCTAGACTTTGCCAGTCTCGGTCCACTTGTGCCCGAGCTGTCGGGTGGGATCGATCGTCATCCATCTGCCGATTTGCGCTGGTGGGTTGAGCGCGGTGTGGCCCCGGTGGTCGAAAATCAGCGCTATGGAAAGATCCGGCTCACCCACGTGAATCTCAACGATGGTACCGCCGAGGGCATGCAATTCATCGACATCCCAGCGTTTTCCGTTCAGTATCACCCCGAGGCGGCTCCCGGTCCCACGGATGCCGGATACCTCTTCCAGGCGTTCGCGCGCCTCATGGACGGCCACGCCGACTATCTGGATATCGACATAGCCTCCAGCCGCCTTGCGGATTGGAACTGCCGAACGATCCCAGTCGAAGCGTAGGCTTCTTCAACCGGTTTTCCGCCAGACAACGTTACCAAGGAGAGCAATCATGCCCAAACGGGAAGATATCAAGCGGATTCTTGTCATCGGGTCGGGTCCGATCGTCATCGGCCAGGCC
>DHCMC07803__coassemble_648_pt1 | contig 41495 bp, 28 predicted proteins | sample DHCMC07803__metabat2_low_PE_050 | metagenome-assembled genome bin DHCMC07803
ACGCCGTACGAGGTCTACCGATCGGCCTCGTTGCACTTGCTGTGAAAAACTAAGCCTTATGTTGATGCGAAACTGTGCCAATAGCGCACAGAGGTTTTGCATGTAGGCAACTTCAGGGTCCGCTCAGAATCCAATGTATTCAGGACCCTGTGTTCAGAATCGGCTGGATCCAAAAGCTCGCGCTGGATCTCGCGGCGCATGGCCGCTGGTGCGGCCGTTGAGCGCTATCGCTGAGGTTATCGCTTCGAACGCAGGCGAGCGCCGATTACGACGATGGCAACGCCGGCGGCGGCTACAAGCGCGATGACGATCGGCAGGCTGTCGCCGGTGCCGAGGAGTCCGGCCTGCGTGCCGTGATAGCTGCCGTTATTCGAGCCGCTTGCACTACCTCCGCCGGGGGTTGCCCCGTCGCCATGTTCGCCGTTTTGACCCGAGTCACCGGTTCCTTGGCCGTCGTTCCCGGTACTCCCGTTCAGGTCCTTGAACACAGCCTCGATGGTGTGGTCTGCAGTGACGTTCTCGAATGTGTAGGTGCCGTCGTCCGCGAGCGCGACCGGTTGGCCGTCGACCAAAAGTCGGTCGAGTTCATAGCCCTCATCGACGGTAACCGTGAATGCCTGGTCGTGCGCATCAACAACTTCGACAGCGCCTTCGGGCGAGATGCTGCCGCCTTCGCCAGCGCGCGCCGTGATAGTGTGGACCCGCATATCCTCGCGCATGATCCGGATCGTGCCCGTCATGCCCTCGAAGTGGGGCGAGATCATATCGAGCGTGATGGTACCCAGTTCGCCTGTAGCATGTGCTTCGACGTTGCTCACCGTGAGGTAAAGGGTTTGCGTGGTGTTGTCGATACGGATGTCATCCTGGTCGAAATAGCGGTTGTCAGAGATTGCGACCTGGGGATTCTCGAACATGATCCAGCCGGGATAAAGCGCATCGTCATCGTTTACGGGCTTGGAATCCGGTACGAGATCCTGCAGGTCGAAGGCATACGTCGCAGCGACGCAGTTGGAGATGGTGAGTTCACCGGTCTTGCCCTGAAGCGTGTTGTCGCTTGCCTGCGCCTTGGAGATGGTCACCGTTGTCGCAGGGGAGTTCGTAAGGACGTAGTCGTCCGCCTTATCGCCCCTGAGTTCGTATGAAACGGTGACGGGGATGTCCTCGCCCACCTCGGGTTGCGCTGCGGTGCCCGTGGCCGAAAGGTCGATGTTCCCGTTTGCAGCATCGTCGCCGACGATGCCCGTACCGTCGAGCTCCGCAAAGACCTCGACGGAGCGCGTTCCGTCATAGGGGCGGTCGGTGGCTCGGACCGTGGCTTCGTTGACGGCGACCTGTGCGGGGGAGACAACGACCTCGATGGTTACGAAGGCGGGGCCATAGGTGTCGCCCTTGTTGCCATCGGTCGCTGCGGGGTCGGTGTACGCCTCGATTTCAGCTGTAACCGTAGCGGTGCCGGCACCCACGAACGAGATCACGCCGGTCTGCTGGTCGACGGTTACCACATCGCCATAACCGGCAGGTGTTTGATTTTGCACCACATAGGAGATGTCGCTCTTTGGGTCGATCCATGTACGCCCGTCATCAAGGCTGATCTGAATACGGGGCGTATAGGGCGCGTTGCCATATGTTGATTGCTTCACAGCGTCGTCCGCGCTGCCGTCAACCTGAACCAGTGGCGGTTCCTCATCTGTCATGATGAGGGTGGTGCTGCCTGTTTTGGAGGCAACAACGCTGGAGTTGCCGGTTTGGGTGTACTTCCACCAGATGGTGATCTGGTCGTCTTCCTGGGCGTTCTTGACGTGTTCGTCGGTCAGCGGCTGGGTACACGCATCGTCGGCAAACCACTCGAACGTGCCGCCTTCGACACCTGCGGGGTTTCCGGTGCCGAACGTGGGCGTGCTGGGCAGTTTGGACAGCAGATGAGTCTCTCCAACCTGCACGTAACGACGGGAGACGGTCGATACGGTGAAGTCGCCTTCGGTGATTTCGAAGGTTGCGGAGCCGGTCGATGGATTGTCCTCGACCGTGTTGAGCAGGTTGCCGCCGGCGGATGTCGCCGTGGCCGTGGCTGTGCCCTTTTCAACATTGTTTGCGTAGGAGACCGTGTACTCCGTGCCCTGCGCGAAGCTCTGAGTAAAGTTCCACTCGTTGAACTCGACGGTGACCTGAGGCTTCTTCTCGTCGCCGTCGTAGACGTAGGTTGTTGGGCTGACGGTAACCATGTCGTCGGAGAGGGGGAGTTGGACCCTGCCGCGGGCATGGCCGGTACCTTGAGCGGAAGTGGCGATCATGGTGCCTTTGCCCCAGCACTGGGACACGCCATCTTGAAGCACGAGCGTAGAGCCGGGCATCAGGGCGATGCCGGCGATGCCGGGGTCGGATGCCTCGTTGTTGTTTATGAGCCTTGTACCCGAGAGCATGGTGAGCGTCGATGGCTCGTTGTTGGGTGTATCCGGGTTTTCATCAAGGTCGATGTCGGTTTCGATGCGCAGGGACGCGGGCGCGTTCACCTGAATGTCATAGCCTGCTTTCACATCGCCGTACACCTGCGGGGTTCCGCCCTTGAAAGTGACGTTGACTCTGCCGTTTGGGTCTTGCGAATAGTTGACGAGCTGGTCTTCGGCACCCTCATCGCGCGTCGATTCTAGCAGGATGCAGTCCCAGTCTGCTACGCCGGACATATCGCCGATGCCCCAAGGCGCGAAGATAACCGCGTTGCCGTTCTCTCCAGTGGTGAAGGTGCCGTTATTCAAGCCGCCGGTAGCATGCCCGCCACCGCCGATAGAGGTCTGGTCAGCATCGCCGCCGACTGCGCGTACGACGCCGCCATTGATGGTAATGGTGCCCGTGTAGTTGCTGTTCTCGCCCGCGCCGATCCCCGCTCCTGACGAGTAACCGCGGCTGCCGCCAAACGCCTGCACATAGCCACCGTTGATGGTGATATTTCCGCTGTGCGACCCGCTTGCAGTGCTATAGCCACCGCCGATGCCGGCGCCTCCAGCGGAGCCGTAGGCCTCGATGCGTCCTCCGTTAATGATGATGTCACCGAAATCTTGGTTGTAGCCTCCGCCTATGCCTGCCGCTCCGGTTTGGCCGGTCGTACCAGGGTCGTCAGCTTGGGCGACCAAGCGGCCGGGCCCGTCGATGATGAGCGTCGAACCCGGTTGGACCCAGATTGCTGCTAGGGTGCTATTCAAATCGCCGTAGTTTACATGGGAGGCGAAGCTGTTCGTTCCTTCGATGGTGAGGTGGACGGTCGCATTGCCGCCGATGGCAAACGGGGAGTCGCCATTCATGAGCGAGTTGTACTCATCGAGCTCGATGTACACGTTGTTGATCGTGATGTTGTGCTCGCCCGACTCGATAAGAATCTTGTGGTCAGGATCACTGGTGTTGCCCCTGATCACGTGCCCGGGGCAACCGCCTGGCTCGCTGTAGAGCTGTACCCCTTCATGTGAGATGTCGTGCTGGGTCGGTTCGCCAAAAGCGGGTTCAGGTGCGCTGACGAGCAGGGCGATACCTGCTGCGACAGCGGTGAGCATGGAACAGGCGCGAACGAACGGGAGCCTCATAGTGACCTCTGTTTTACATATTGTCTAATGGTGCAGAATCAAACGTGAATAGCTTACAAGAAAATGTGGCCCCCCTTAAGGAATCATTAAACTACACAGGATTTGAAGGAAAAAGATGAGAGGGAGTGAAAGCTCTTATCCCGCTTGTGCGTGCGCTAACGGGTGCCGTTTCAAAAATGCCCACCCTGTAGAGGTTAGGGGATGGGGAGCAAAAAAGGGTCCGCAGCCAAGTTCGACTGCGGACCCTTCCGGTTTATGCACGGTAGACCTAGGGGCTACTCGGCGAGCAGCTTCTCCTTGATGTCGGCTGCGGCCTTCTTGCCAGAGCCCATGGCCAGGATGACCGTGGCGGCGCCGGTCACGATATCGCCGCCAGCCCAGACCTTGGGGTTCGAGGTGCGGCCGTTCTCATCGGTCTCGATGAGGCCCCAGCGGTTGAGCTCGACGTTGGCGCAGAGCTTCGCGAACGGGTTCGCGCGCGTGCCGATTGCCGTGACAGCAACGTCGCAGGGGATGGCGAACTCGGAATCCTGGATGGGGATGGGGCGGCGGCGGCCAGAGGCGTCCGGCTCGCCGAGCTCCATGCGCTGCAGCTCGATGGTCGAGACGAAGCCGTCGGGACCGGGCAGGAAGCGCAGCGGGTTGCAGAGCTCGAGGATCTCGACGCCCTCCTCCTTGGCATGATGGACCTCGGCCTTACGGGCGGGCATCTCGGCCTCGGTGCGGCGGTAGGCCAGGGTGACCTTTTCGGCACCCAGGCGCAGCGCGGTGCGGGCGGCGTCCATAGCCACGTTGCCGCCGCCGAAGACGACGACGTTCTTGCCGTGGCGGATGGGGGTGTCGTACTCGGGGAATTCGTACGCCTTCATGAGGTTCGTACGGGTGAGGTACTCGTTAGCGCAGTACACGCCGGGCAGGTTTTCGCCGTCGACGTGCAGGAAGCGCGGCAGGCCAGCGCCTACGGCGAGGTAGAGCGCGTCGAATCCGTCCTCGTTGAAGAGCTCGTCGGCGTCGAACAGGCGGCCGGCAACCGAGTTGTACTCGAAGTGGACGCCCAGCTCCTCCAGGCCCTTGATCTCGCGCTTGACGATTGCCTTGGGCAGACGGAACTCGGGGATGCCGTAGGTGAGAACGCCGCCGCCAGTGAAGAACGCCTCGAAAACGGTGACGTCGAAGCCTTCGCGTGCGAGCTCGCCGGCGCAGGCGATGCCGGAGGGGCCGGAGCCCACGATGGCGACCTTCTTGCCGTTGGACGGCTTGCACTCGGGTGCCTCGCCGACCTCATCGGCCATGTCGCCGACCATGCGCTCGAGCTGGCCGATGGCAACGGGCTCGCCCTTCTTGCCGAGGATGCACTTGCCCTCGCACTGGTTCTCCTGCGGGCACACGCGACCGCAGACGGAGGGGAGCAGGTTGTCGCCCTTGATGGTCTTGAGCGCGCCGGCCCAGTCCTCCTCGCGGATCTTCTCGATGAACTGCGGGATGTGCACGCCTACCGGGCAACCCTCCATGCACAGCGGCTTCTTGCAGTCGAGGCAGCGATTGGCCTCGGCGATGGCATCCGCCTTGGTGTAGCCGGTGTCGACCGGGCGGAAATCGTGGGCGCGCTCAGCAGCGGGCTCCTCGTTGGCGGGGGTGCGGGGAGCGCCGATGTTGGGGCGATACTTTACTTCTGGCATGCGCAATCCTCCTCATGGCGCTTGATGGATTCGGCTTCCTCGGCCTTGTAGCTGGCCTGACGATGCGCAAGGTCGTCCCAGTCGACGAGGTTCGCATCGAAATCGGGGCCGTCGACGCAGGCGAACTTGGTCTCGCCGCCGACCTCGACGCGGCAGCAACCGCACATGCCGGTGCCGTCGACCATGATGGGGTTCAGGCTCGCCACGATGGGGATCTTGAACTCACGGCAGGTGAGGGTCGAGAACTTCATCATGGGCACGGGGCCAACGCAGAAGGCGGAGTCGATGGCGTCCGTCTCGCACAGACGGCGCAGCGGGAGGGTCACGACGCCCTTCTCGCCCATGGATCCGTCATCGGTGGTGACGAAGAGGTTTTCGAGGGGCAGCGCGGCGAACTGCTCGAAGAGGATGAGCAGGTCCTTGGTGCGGGCACCCATGATGACGGAAACCTTCTTGCCCTGCTCGCAGAGGGTGCGGGCAACGGGGTAGGCGATTGCCAGGCCCACGCCGCCGCCGATAACGGCAACGCGATCGCCCTCTACTTCGGTTGGGCAGCCGAGCGGGCCGGTGATGTCGCGGATCTCGTCGCCCTCGTTGAGCTCGGAGAGGCACTGGGTGGTCTTACCGACGACCATGAAGATGAATTCGACCCAGCCCTCCTCCGGGTTCCAGTTGGCAAACGTGAACGGGACACGCTCGCCCGTCTCGTCGATGCGCACCATGAGGAACTGGCCGGCATGCGCATGCTTGGCCATCCTGGGCGCGTGGACGCGGAACTCGAAGACCTTCTCCGAGAACTGCGTCTTTTTCAGGATCTTGAACATAGAACCCCTCTCTTACCATGGGATGCGTGGAATACCCGTGCCTCGCACCAGGCGCGGCGCGCGGCGGTCGGCATCCCAAATTGCAACCGTGCTGCGGGTATACGCGTAGGCGCATACACTATCGAATTATAGCGCTCGGAAGGGAATATTCAGCGTGTTACGGCAAAGCCTATTGGCCTATTTGGACAAGGCGGCTGCTGCATGCCGGTTACGCGGCAGCCATGCGGGAATCGTGGCGCAGGCTCAGATTTCGAGGAGCTTCGGTGCGGGCGGGCTCGGCACTTCGCATGTGATCTTTGCTAGCTTGCATATGATTGGTTTGCTTAGTAGGGAAACCCTGTTTCTTACGAGGCGTCGTAAGGATTCTTCATATCTCAGAATGTCTAGCGTAGAGAATCTTCAGTATCTCAGGCGCTATCGTAGGAATCCTTCAGAATGAAATAGGCTATCGTAAGAAATATGTATTATAAGATTTGTTATCGTAGAAAGTCATAATAATTATTAAAATAATTGCATATATTATACGATAAAGATAGTAATAATGAAGAAATCTTACGATAAGCAATAGTAATAATGCAAAAATGTACGATTGCCCTGGAGATGGGATGCTGCCCGCGCGGAAGTGCGTAGCCAATATCCCTACGGTCCCCTAGTGCTTGCCGTTGTTTGCGGCAGAGCCGTTCACATGGTCACGGGCGTAGATGACGCCCTGTGCCAGTGCGAGCTCGCAGGCATCGGCTGCGCGCATGATGGTGTCGTCGAAGGCCTCGGCATCCTTGCCGCGCAGTTGCTTGAGTACGAAGTCCGCCGTGGGCATGCGGCCCGGGGGCTCACCGATGCCCGTGCGGATGCGGCTGAAGTCGCGACTGCCCAGCTTATCGATGATCGAACGCAGGCCGTTGTGTCCGGCGTGGCCGCCGCCGACCTTCACGCGCACATCGCCCTCGGGGATGTCGAGCTCGTCGTGAACGACGAGGACTTCCTCCGGCTTGATGCTGTACTCACGGCAGAGCTTGGAGATGGGACCTCCGCTCGTGTTCATGAAGCTCTGTGGCTTGACGAGCACGACTTCGCGCACGCCGCCTTTGGCTTCCGCGTCGCGCACCTTGGTTGTGGCGACCTCGGCGCCGAGCCGGTTCTTCCAGTAGGACACGCCGGCGCGGCGCGCCAGCTCGTCCACGGTTTTGAAGCCGGCGTTGTGCCGGGTGTTAGCGTATTCCTCGCCGGGATTTCCCAGGCCCGCGATCATGCGGATGGGTTTAGGTGTCGGCTGTGCCATGTGCGCTCCGTCTCCGTTGCGTTTGGATTAGCAAGTCTCAATCGACCAAAAGGGTACAGCACATTAGGCGGCTGGGGAGCCGACTCGGCGCATGTTTGCTGAATGTCCCGAATCGGTTAGGAGATTCTTGGCTCCTAGGCCGATGCCCACGTCTCACGACGACGAGAATCTAACAAAGCCCTGCCGTGAATCAAACGCGAATCTAACGGATATCCAACCGGTGCGCAAACGTCATAGCGTTAAAAACCGAGGTAAACATAGGTATCATGCTTGTGGTAACGTCTCCGCATGGGGACGTTGGTGCTATCGCATATTCCATCGCTGAGGGCTCTTCGCGCGGCGCGAAGAGCCTATGGGTTCCTGCCATGGGAGTCTTTTGGACGCGTCGAGCAGCGCCGTGCGCTCGCGGGCTGCGTTCCCAATGCCGACCAGATCGACTTCATTGAGCTCAATCGCCTGGGAGCTTGGGACCCAGCTGAGGGGGAGCCGCTTCATTTGCTCGTACAGGACGCCTCTGCACGGCGGCATAGGAAGCCTCTCGAATGTCATGTGGTTGCAAGCTCGCTTCCCGCTGGCGCTCTGATGCGTATCGGTCCTGGCGTGTTTGCGTGCGCTCCAGCGTTCGCGGCGCTGCTCTATTCTCGGGACCGCTCTCTGGGTGAGGTCCTTACGCTGCTGATGGAGCTGCTGGGGACCTATTCACTGCCTGAGGAGGCTACCGTTCCCATCTCATGGGGTGGCGTCTGGCCGGATGGGCGCTCGCGCGAGGATGTCGAGCAGGCTCGTTACCATTGCGACCCGGCGGTTACGATGGCAGATCTGAAGGCGATGGCGCGTTGGGCAAAGAGCAGCAGGTACGCCGTTTTCCGTGAGGCGGTGCGTATCGCGACCCCAGGCTCTGCCTCGCCCGGGGAAACCGTGATGTTCGGTATGATCGGAGCTCCAATGAGACATGGCGGTTTCGGCTGCGGCTCATTGCCGGAAGGGGGCATGCTGCTCAACCACCGTCTTGATTTCGATGCTGATGCCGTGCTTATGGCGTCAGGCATGCCTTACGCGATATGCGACGCTTACATTCCGGCGGCCAAGACCGATGTTGAATACAACGGATGTGGCCATGAGCTGGAGAACGCGCGCATACACGATGGGCAGCGCAACAACGGAATCAAGGGCATGGGCGTGACCGTGCTGGTAATCAACCGTGACCAGATGCGTGACATCGTAGCGCTTGAAGCGATTGCAAAAGCGATATGCAGGGCGGCGGGCAAGCAGTTTAGATATCGTTTCAATGGCTATCGGAAGATGCAGGAGAAATGGCTGAATCAATTACGGATGGGAGTTGGGCTGCCCCCGGTTTAAGTGTGCGCCTGCGAATGTTTTCTAAGCAACAGAACGAGTTTTAGCCGCCCAGTTCAGATATGAACGATTTGAAGGAGCATCAATAGTAAAACGTAAATCACGAATGGGCCAAGGCATCGGTAATCCTGCGGTTTTTCTCTCGGATGGGACTGATGGCAGTGTGATGGGCGCGTATGCGAGCTAGAAATCGTTCATATCTGAACTGGACGGCTAATACAGATGGAAATGATTGAAAAATCGGGCCGCGGCTTTGCCGCGACCCGATTCGCTAAGCGTTAATTAACTAGAGCGTGAATCTAAGCTTGTTTGCGCAATCTTTACAGCGCGAAGTCGCCGCCGACGAGCTTGGAAACGGAGTTCTCGTAGTACACGGCGTTGATGGCGTCGGCGAACTCGTTGGCGACCGTGATGGTCTTGATCTTGCCGCCCTCCTCAACGGGGATGGAGTCCGTGACCACGCACTCCACGATGGGGGCATCGTTCAGGCGCTCGATGGCAGGACCGGAGAAGATACCGTGGGTGGCGCACACATAGATGTCACCGGCGCCCATCTTCTTGAGCTCGCGAACGCTTGCGCAAAGCGTGCCCGCCGTGTCGATCATGTCGTCATTGATGATGCAGGTCTTGCCCTCGATATCGCCGATGATGCCCATGACCTCGGCCGCGTTGTGGCGCGGGCGGCCCTTATGAGCGATGGCCAGCGAGCAATCCAGCATGTCGGAGAGCTTCTTAGCAGCCTTGGCGCGTCCCACGTCGGGCGAGACGACCACGAGGTTGTCGGTGTCGAACCCCATGTTGCTGTAGTACTCGCCGAAGAGCGGCAGGGCGGAAAGGTGGTTCACCGGGATGTCGAAGAAGCCCTGGATCTGGCCCTGGTGCAGGTCGAGCGTGATCACTCGGTCCACACCGGCGCGCTCGAGCAGGTTCGCGACGAGGCGCGCGGTGATGGGCTCGCGCGGGGCGGCCTTACGGTCCTGACGGGCATAGCCGTAGTGCGTGATGCACGCGGTGATGGTGCGGGCGGATGCGCGCTTGGCGGCATCGGTGGCGATGAGCAGCTCCATGAGCGCGTCGTTCACGTCGCCGGAGATGGATTGCACGAAGAACACGTCGGCGCCGCGTACGGTCTCGTCAAAACGGGCATAGATCTCGCCGTTGGCGAACTTCTCGAGCGCAAGGCCCGAGAGCTCCACGCCCAGGATCTCACCGATCTTCTCGGCGAGCGGGCGATTGGCGGTGCCCGAGTAAAGACGCAGCGTCTTTACCATTTCCATGGTCTTCTTCGAATCGTTGGTCGGCATGTTCCCCTTCTCCTTTTGTTGAGCTGCCTGCCTGCCGCGTTCGGGCTCCGGCTAGCGCCGCGCGTTCTTGCGCTCGGTGTAGCCGGCTATGATGCGCTGCTCGGTGCGCTCGATGGCGAGCGCGCCGTCAGGAACATCCTTGGTGATGGTGCCGCCGGCGCCGGTTACCGCATGCGCCCCGATGTTCACGGGGGCGACCATCATCGTGTCCGACCCGATGAAGGTGTCGTCGCCGATCGTGGTCGCATGCTTGTTGACGCCGTCGTAGTTGCAGGTGATGGACCCAGCGCCGATGTTCACGCCGGCGCCCATGGTGGTATCGCCAATATAGGAGAGGTGGGGGACCTTGGATCCCTCGCCGATAGTCGACTTCTTGATCTCCACGTGCGTACCGGCCTTGGAGCGGTCGAGCATGTGGGTGCCGGGGCGCAGGTAGGCGCGCGGGCCGCAGTTCACGTCGTTCTCGAGGACCGCGTCGATGGCGACGGTCTCGTCGAGCGTGCAGCCGTTGCCGCAGCGGACGTTGGTAAGGCGCGTGTTGGGACCGACAACGCAGTCCTGGCCGATCACGCAAGTGCCGATCATGTGCGTCTGCGGCCAGATCACCGTGTCGCGGCCGATGGTCGCGTCCGGCCCGATCCACGCCTGCGCGGGGTCGATGAACGTGACCCCCTCGGCCATGAGACGCTCGTTGATGCGGTCGCGAGCGATGGCGGTGAGCTCGGCAAGCTGGGCGCGGCTGTTGACACCGAGTCCCTCGCGGTAGTCATCGCAGCAAAACGATGTGACGGCCTGTCCGGCGCGGCGAAGGATTTCGAGCATGTCGGGCAGATAGTACTCACCCTGGGCGTTGTCGCAGGTGATGTCGGCGATGTGCGCAGCGAGCTGGGCGCCGTCGAACGCATAGCAGCCCACGTTGCTCTCCTGGATGTCCGCTTGCTCAGGCGTGCAGTCCTTCTGCTCGACGATCGCCAGAAGCGAGCCGTTCTCGTCGGTGATGATGCGGCCGTAGCCAAAGGGATCGGGCGGCAGCATGGAGAGGACCGCACCAGCGACCTCGCCGGTGGAAACGGTGGCGGCGAAACCGGAGATGGTTTCGGGTTGGATGAGCGGCAGGTCGCCGTTGAGCACGACCACCGGCCCTGCGGAGATGCCGGTCGCTTCGAGCGCCACGCGCACGGCGTGCCCGGTGCCCAGGCGCTCTGCCTGCTCCACGCAGGTAATGGCATCGTTTCCGGGGTAGGTCGCGTCGATGATGTCGCGCACCTCGTCGGCATGGCTGCCCACTACCACGACGATGCGCGAGCAACCGGCCGCCAGCGCGGCGTCGACCACCCACGAAATCATTGGTTTGCCCAAGATGCGATGGGCGACCTTGGCGTGGTTGGACTTCATGCGGGTACCCTCGCCAGCGGCGAGGATGATGGCGGTTGCGTCCATATGCTCCCCCGGATAGCAGTTGCATTCCGCGCGTTGCGCCCCTCGATGATACCCCACGCGCGGTGCGTTCGCCGGGCGCATCGCCGGACCTTCGCAAACGCCACAGCTACTGCGCAGTCCGGACGCGTCGGGTTGGTATGATAGGGTGCGCTGAGGCGCTATGCTTGGGGCCTTGGCGTGATGGGAGGTGGCGATGTCCGCGAGAGTCAAACATACGGCGTTCGGCACGTCCCATCCTGCGGTACCGGCGGTATACCTGCTGGTGACCCTCGCGCTTACCATGGGGGCGTTCCAACCCGTCCTCATCCTCCTCTCGCTCGCGGGCGCATTCTCCTGTGCGGTCTGCCTGCGTGGCTTCGGAGCCGCGTGCGCAAGTCTCCGTTGGCAGCTCCCCTTGGTGCTCATCATCGCCGTTCTCAATCCGCTGTTCTCCGCCTCGGGCTCGACTGAGCTGTTCAGGTTGGGCGCGCGGGCCGTCTACCTCGAAAGCCTGTGCTACGGCTGCTGCATGGGAATGCTGTTCATCGCGAGCGTCCTGTGGCTGCAGGCGGCGGCGGAGCTGTTGTCGTTCGACAAGGTGATGGCGCTCTTGGGCAACGCCGCGCCCGTGCTTGCGCTCATGGTCGCGCAATGCATGCGCCTCATCCCGCGCTTCGCTCGCCAGGGGCGCGCGATCATGGATGTGCACGCTGTTGCCATGGAGGCTGCGCGAGCCGGTGCCGACGAGCGGGACGGGGGACCGGCCTCGGTCGCTTCCATCCGCCGTACCTTGCCTGACACCTTGCGCGACGGTCTGCGGACCTCCTCGGTGCTTATGGGGTGGAGCATGGAGAACTCGCTGGAGACAGCCGATGCGATGCGCGCTCGCGGCTGGGGCGAGGCCCCGCGCCGTACGACGTACGCCCGCTACCGCTTTACCGGTGCCGACGCCGCTGCCATCGTGGCGCTTTTCGCGTCGACCATCCTCATGGCGCTCATCGCCATCGCTGCTACCATGCAGTTCTCGTTCTACCCCACCATGACGCGGCTCGTCCTGTGGTGGGGCTACGTGCCGTATGCCCTATGGATGGCGCTGCCTTGCATGTTGCACGCGTATGAGGTGGTGAGCTTTAGATGATCGAGCCGAACGAAGCTTCGCTATGCCCGGCCGCGCGGGATGGGGCCTCTCAAAGAGCCGCGTCCGGCAAGCAGGCAGCCGCTCTCGCCTTTCGCAACGTGACCTTCACCTATCCGGGCCAGGAGCGCCCGGTGCTCGATGGTGTCGATTGGGAGGTTGAGCAGGGATCGTTCACCCTGCTCGTGGGCAGTACGGGATCAGGCAAGTCCACGCTGCTCTCGCTCGCTAAGCCAGAGATCGCCCCGGCGGGGGAGCGTACGGGCGAGGTGCTCGTTCAAGGCGCTCCCGTCGAGGATCTTGGCGCGGAGCGTTCCGCGCGCGCCGTGGGCTTCGTGTTCCAGAACCCAGAAAACCAGATCGTGTGCGAAAGCGTCTGGCACGAGATGGCCTTTGGTCTGGAGAACCTTGCGACCCCCCGCGCCGAGATGCGACGCCTCGTGGCGGAGACGAGCTACTTCTTTGGTATGGAGGATTGGTTCCGCGCCGATACCGCCGAGCTGTCCGGCGGCCGCAAGCAGCTGCTCGCGCTTGCCTCGACCCTGGTCATGCAGCCACGGTTGCTTCTGCTTGACGAGCCGACCGCCCAGCTGGATCCCATCGCCGAGAAGAACTTCCTGCACGCGCTCTTTCGCGTGAACCGCGAGCTGGGCTGCACGGTGGTGGTCGCCACGCATGCGCCCCGCGCCATGCTGGATTATGCGACTTGCGCGTACCGCCTTGAGGAGGGTCGCATCGCGCGCGTGGAGAACCTGTCTGACTTGGAGAGGCGCTGGGAACCGGGTCTGGGCCATCGGGGGCGGGGCGAGTCGTCTCGCACGACCTCGGAAGAGCAGTCGCCCCCATCCCTAGCTCCCGAGCAGACCTCGGTAGGGCGGCTGATCCCGTCTGCTGCGGCGTCTCGGGCGGTGGAGTTCTCGCGCGCGTGGTTCAGATACGGCCGAGATGACGATTGGGTCTTGCGCAACCTCGACCTCGCCGTCGGCGCGGGGAGCGTGCACGCCCTCGTGGGCGGCAACGGCTGCGGCAAGTCGACCCTGCTTGCCCTCATGGCGGGGTTGCACAAGCTTCAGCGCGGCAGCCTGCGCCGGGAGTCGCGCTCGTGTGCGCTGCTGCCTCAGGATCCGCGTGCGCTCTTTGTTGCCGAGACGGCCGATGACGAGCTCGCCGAGTGGGGAGCGGCTGCCGGCTATGGCGAGGCGGAAGCGAGCGCGATGCTCGAGCGCGTGGGCCTTGCCGGATGCGGTCCCATGCACCCCTACGATTTGTCCGGTGGCCAGCAGCAGCTCCTCGCCCTCGCGAAGCTACTGCTGGTAAAACCCCGCGTGCTGCTGCTTGACGAACCCACCAAAGGGTTGGACATGGCGGCGCGCTGCGCGGTGTGCGAGCTCCTTGACGAGGTCGCCGCAGAAGGCGCCACCGTCGTCGTTGCCACGCACGACCTCGAGCTGGTCGAGCACCTGGCTGACGAGGTGTCGATGATCTTCGATGGCGAGGTTGCTTCGACCGAGCCGACAGAGAGGTTCTTCCAGGGCAATGTCTACTATCGACCGTGATACGCCGGGTGGCGCACGCGCCGCAGGTAGAGATGGCCGCCCAGCCACGCGCCTTGTCCGTGCGCTGCGCGCACTCGAGGTTCCGCTGCTCGCCGCGGTCCCCTGTGCGATGTTCGCGCTTGCCGCGCTCGATGCCGACCAGTCGGCGCTCTTGATGCTCGTCGTGGTGGCGCTCGTCATCGCGCTCTTCTTCGCGGGGTACGAGGCGGACCGTCCGGGCCTCCGTCAGATCATGCCCACGGTGGTGCTTGCGGCCCTGGGCGCGGCGGGGCGCATCCTCTTCGCCCCGGTGCCCGATGTGAAGCCGCTCTCTGCCATCGCGATCATCGCCGGCGCCGCTCTGGGCCCGCGCAACGGTTTCATGGTGGGTGCGCTCGCGGCGTTCACCAGCAACTTCTTCTTCGGCCAGGGTATATGGTCGCCATGGCAGATGTACGCTTGGGGCCTTGTGGGCTATGCAGGCGGCGTCCTGGCAGGCACGGGCGCTTTCGACCGGGCAGACGGGAGCGTGCGCGTGCCATCCCTGGCGGTGTGGGGCTTCTGTTCCGGGTTGCTGTACGGTTTTGTGATCAACGCCTATGACATCATCGGGTTCGTGCGCCCCTTCACGTGGGCAGGGGCTCTTGCGCGGCTCGCGGCAGCGGTTCCCTTCGATTTGATGCATGCGGCATCGACGGCGGTCTTCCTCGTCGCGCTCTACAAGCCGTGGACGCATCGGATCGGCCGCGTGGTCGCGAAGTACCGCCTGCGCGAATAAGGCTCGCCGAGGCGATGTGCGAGCCGCGCGGCCCTCGATTGCGCGGCATCTCTCGATTACCGCTCGTTCCGACTCTTACAGCTCGATGACGAGCTCGACGGGGCAGTGGTCTGAGCCGAAGATGTCCGAACGGATGGATGCCTCGCGCACGTTGCTCGCGATAGCGTCGCTTACCAGGAAGTAGTCGATGCGCCAGCCGGCGTTGTTCTTGCGCGCGTTGAAACGGTAGCTCCACCAGCTGTAGGCGCCCTCTTCATCGGGATGCAGGGCACGGAAGGTGTCCGTGAAGCCGGCGTTCAGAAGCTCGGTGAACTTGCTGCGCTCCTCGTCGGAGAAACCTGCGTTGCCGCGGTTGCTCTTGGGATTCTTGAGGTCGATCTCCTCGTGCGCGACATTGAAGTCGCCGCAGGTCACAATCGGCTTGCCGGTCTCGTCCTCGAGCCCTTTGAGGAAGGCGCGGTAGGCGTCGTCCCAGGCCATGCGGCCTTCGATGCGGGCAAGGCCCTCCTTGGCGTTGGGCGTGTAGACGTCCACGAACCAGAACCGGTCGAATTCGAGTGCGCACACGCGGCCCTCGGTTGCGGCCTCCGCCACGAGATCGGCGACCTCGCCCGCACCGGCGAACGGAAGCAGGCTGTCCGCTCGGCGCACGGAGAGCGGTTCCTCGCGCGTGAACACGGCCGTGCCAGAATAGCCCTTGCGCTCGGCGTAGCTCCAAACCTGCTGGTAGCCGGGCAGGTCGAGCGAGACCTGGCCCTCCTGAAGCTTGGTTTCCTGGAGTGCTAAGATATCGGCGTCCAGCTCGCTCGCGATTTCTGTGAAGCTCGGTTCCTTCTTGAGGACGGCGCGCAGGCCATTCACGTTCCACGAGGCGAACTTGTAGCTTTTAGCTGCGGTGTTGGTCATGGTGCTCCTTCAGGGCGGGGTGGTGCGCGGCGCTCGGTTTGCGCTGGCGCACGGCGGCCGGTTTGCTCGGGCGCGTACCGTTGGGTCCGCGTTGAGCGCCGGTGTGCCTTCGGGTCTATCCTACCCGAGCGCGCCGGGGATGGGGAGCATGCGGCATGGCTTCGTGGATTCTGCGGAGGGCGAGCATGCGGCGCGATGCGCCTCAGGTGGTAAAGGATTTCAGGGCGACGGGCAGGGGAGACGCGCATGGAAACAGCGATTACCGAGGTCAAGGCGGCCCAAGACGCACTCCGACAGCTCTTCGGCACCCACCAGCGAGTGGTGTTCTTCGGCGGGGCGGGCGTGTCGACCGCGAGCGGCATCCCCGACTTCCGCAGCGTCGACGGCCTCTACCATCAGCATTTCGCCTATCCGCCCGAGGAGATGCTCAGCCACGGCTTCTATGTCGAGCATGCGCCTGAGTTTTTCGAGTTCTACCGCGAGCGGATGATCGCACTCGATGCCGTGCCCAACCGCTGCCATACGAAGCTCGCCGAACTCGAGGCGGCAGGTACGCTTTCGGCGGTCGTGACGCAAAATATCGACGGGCTCCATCAGGCTGCAGGCAGCAAGCGCGTGTACGAGCTCCATGGTTCGGTGCACCGCAACATCTGCCAGCGCTGCGGAGCGGTCTACGATGCCGCGTGGATATGCGCTCGCGAGCACGAGGACGAGCGGGGCGTGCCCGTTTGCCCGGCGTGCGGCGGCTCCGTCAAGCCCGACGTGGTGCTCTACGGCGAATCGCTCGACGATGCGACGCTGGAGGGCGCCGTGCGTGCCATCGCCCAAGCGGACGCGCTCGTGATAGGCGGCACCTCGCTCGTGGTCTATCCGGCGGCGGGACTCACACGCTACTTCACGGGCGACGTGCTCGCGATCGTGAACCGTGATCCCACGCCGCGGGATCGCTACGCGGACCTGCTGATTTCCTGCGACATCGCGCAGGCGTTCGACTTCTAGCCCTGATCGCTCGGCTCTTCGTTCAGCCCCGGGCGCCCGTCCGGCCCATCGGCATTTCCTGGAACCTTGCGCGGGTGACGTATTGCACGGGGCCGGGCGGATACAATAGTGAAAGCTCTGTACCGGCTCTTTATCGATCGTCTCCGGCAGTGCGCTCAGCCGGCGACGAGGCGAAAGGATCATCATGGCTCGTGACACCAAGATTTGGCGCTGCGGAAAGCATACCCTCACGTTCGACCGTCCTCGCATCATGGGCGTGCTCAACGTCACACCCGATTCGTTCAGCGATGGCGGGGAGCACTTCGACGCGCAGGCAGCCATCGATCATGGCTTAGCGATGCTCGACGCGGGCGCCGACATCATCGATGTGGGCGGTGAGTCCACGCGCCCGGGATTCACGCCGGTCAATGCCGACGAGGAGGCCAAACGCGTCCTGCCCGTGATCCGTGCGCTCGCCTCCAAGGGAGCGATCGTCTCCATCGACACGCGCCACGTCGAGGTCGCCAAGGCCGCGGTGCGCGTGGGCGCCTCCATCGTGAACGACGTCACCGGCTTCACCGATCCCAAGATGGTCGAGTTCGTCAAGAACAGCAACTGCGGCGTGATCATCGTGCATGCGGGCGAGGTCTCTGACCCGCCGGCTCGCACGCGCACGGCCGTGCAGCTCGACACCTCGGCAGCGGCATTCGTGGCCGAGCGTGCCCGCGAGGCCGAGGAAGAGGCCGCGGCGGGCAAGGGCGCTAAGCGCGGCCACGGCAAGGTGCTCGGCGGCAAGCTGGGCATCGCGGTGCAGCCGCCGCTGCCGTTCGGCGACTTGCCCAACGGCTCGGCAGCAGCCGATGCCGCGGCCGAGGCTGCAGCACAAGCGGCTCATGCCGAGGAGGACGCCCGCGAGGTCGCTTCGCACGAGGAGGCGCGCGTCATCGAGCAGACCGACCAGCTTGCCGCCGTCATGCGTCGCTCGGCGCGTCGTGCCGAGGCCTATGTGAGTACGTCCCAGCTCCGCCGCTTCACCCTTCCGGATTCTGCCCCCATCATGCGTCGCGTGATGGGCTTCCTCTCCGATCAGGCGCGAGCTCTCATGCATGCGGGCGTGGAGCGCGAGCGCATCTGCATCGATCCGGGCGCGGGCTTTGGCAAGTCCGCCAACGAGGACGTGATCATCCAGCGCGAGACCGCCAAGATGGCGTCGCTCGGCTATCCGCTCATGTGCGCGGTGTCGCGTAAACGCTTCGTGGGCACCGTCTCCGGCGTCGTCGACGCGGCTGACCGCGACGCCGCCACGTTCGGCGTGTGCCTGGGTGCCATCGAGAACGGTGCGAACATCGTGCGCGTGCACGACGTAGCTGGTTTCGCGCAGTTCCTGAATGGTTTTTGGGCGGTCGCCCGCCCGCAGCCGCGCCGCGCGTTCGTGGCGCTTGGCTCCAACATGGGCCAGCGACTCGATAACATCCGGCGCGCGCGCGACCTCATCGCCGAGATTCCGCTTACCTGCGTGTCCAACTGCTCGCGCATCTACGAGACCGAGCCTGCCTACGAGACGCGCCAGTCGCCGTTTGCCAACGCCGTGATCGAGATCAAGACCGAGCTGGCGCCGCTCGTGCTTATCGACGAGCTGCTCGATGTGGAGAACCGCATGGGCCGCAATCGCACCAAGAGCGCCAAGCCCAACGGCCCGCGCGTGATCGATTGCGATCTGCTCTGGATGGATGGCGAGACGCACGGAGGCAACAAGCTGCAGCTGCCGCATCCCAAGCTGGGCGAGCGCGACTTCGTGCTCGTGCCGCTCGAGGACCTCATGCACGATCCGGCACGCTTCTTCCGTTACGAAGGCGTACCCGTGGTGGAACCCGAGGAGCGCATCGGCCATGTGGTCGGCGAGCTCGGCAGCATGTAAGGTCGAGACGTGGCGATGACGCGCGATGAGGCGCTGACGACGCTCGGGTTGGACGAGGGCGCGACGCGCGAGGAGATCCAGATCGCGCATCGCGAGCTCGCCCAGATGCTCCATCCCGACAAATTCAGCGAGAACAAGCGCTTGCGCTCGCGTGCCGAGCAACAGATGAAGCGCATCAACGAAGCGCGCGACGTGCTGCTCAAGAGCGTGGGGAGCGCACGCCGCTCGGGAGCGGACGGTACGGGCCGAAGTTCCGGAGGGCGAGCGCGGGGCGGCGCTTCGGGCGCAGGCGCTGGGAGCGACTCGCCGGCTCAGATTCGATTCGAGGCAGAGGCTAGGGCGCACGCTGCCGAGACCGCGCGGCTCACGGTGGCGGCGCAGCTGCGCACCATGTGCGAGCGGCGGCGCAGCATGGGCGGCTTGGCGGCGGTCGCCGCGCTCGCGATGCTCGTGACCTCCCGCATGCGCGGCACACTCGGCATGCTCGTCTTCTCGGTTGCCTCGATGCTTACGGTATGGGGCATCGTGGACGTCGTGAGCCTGTCCAGTCAGATCGCGACCTTGCGCAAGCGTTCCGCCGACCTGCTGCGCCAACGCGATGCCGCACGGAGGGTGGCCGAGGAAGCCTCCCGGTTGTAGCTGCACAGAGCCCGGCATCCGGCCCGCTTCCCGCTGGCGCCCCGTATGCGGCGATCATCGGCGCGTCGTGCAACGCTCAGGCTGAAATGTCCCCATAGCAGCATCTCGATTTCTCCGCAATAATCGAGATGCTGTCAGATAGCCGTTTTGGGGCTGTATCGGATCGATTCTGGCTAATCTGGGGCATCTCGATTGCCGAAGGCGCGGTTCCGTTCATCGAGCTCCCGAATAATAGCCATTTTCATCGTCGGAGCCCTCCTGAGCGTGCCCGACTGCCGGGAGGGGATCGTCTCTGCATCATCGAGGCACGGCGGAATGGACATTTTGCCGAGCGCCGTGGTCGTGTTACGCGTGCTGCCGCGGTTTCGTGGTGCATGCGCTACCATAGAGCGCAGCAAACGAGAGGAATGCCCATGCCCAAGAAGCCACAGCAACCGAGCCAGGTCTCACCGGAACTCGACGAGATGGTTTGCGACCTGATCGGCTACATGCTCGACGAGCTTGCCGACGGTGGCGATCCCGGTGTCATCACGTGCGTCGAGGATGCCGAGGGCACGCGTGTCGAGGCTTCGTTCACCGATGATGGCGAGGAGGCCTGCCTCGAGGCGGCACGGACGCGCATCGCGCAGAATGCTTCCGGCATGGCGAAGGAGAAGCTGGGTCCCATCGCGCGGTACGCCATCGGCTATGTGGGCGGCGTGCAGTTGGAGGACGGGTTCGCGGATGCGGTGCTCGTGAGCTTCTATGAGCGCGGCCTTGCCGATGAGGAGGGGGTGCCGACGGGGTACTCGGCCTACGTTCTCTTCGAGGGCGCCGGCGAGGGCGATGGCTTCGCGTGGGCAGATCCAGCGCCAGCCGGTGCGGAGGAGCCGCTCATCTAGGTGAGAGACCGCTCAACGTTATCGTAGAGAATATGCATAATCATATAAAATAAATCGTAAATAATACGATTATATCTTTTAAAGTGAAATAAATTTACGATAAGCCAGGCATAAATTCATTAAACATACGATAGCAGTGCTCAAAATGCATATGCTCTGCGAGGGTGCACGGCGGCATTGCTCACAGCATAATGAGCCGAAAAGCTGCATGCGAAAGCATCTATGCACCGGCCTCTGCACGTGGATTCGTAAAGATTCCGTCATCGGGGGCCCTGTCGGGCGCGAGCGAGGTGACAACGTGCCGCTAAGCGCTATAATCTGCTGGTTCACCGAATCAATCTGGTAATACCACCCTTACTAATATAGGAGCCTTCATGCGTGTCGAGAATCTGAGGAACATCGCCATCATCGCTCACGTCGACCACGGCAAGACCACGCTCGTGGACAAGCTGTTGCGCGCCACGGACGCGTTCCGCGCTAACCAGCAGGTACAGGACCGCGTGCTCGACTCCAACGATCAGGAGCGTGAGCGCGGCATCACGATTCTCGCCAAGAACTGCTCCATCGAGTACAAGGGCGTCAAGATCAACATCATCGACACGCCTGGTCACGCGGACTTCGGTGGCGAGGTGGAGCGCGTGCTCAAGATGGCCGACGGTGCGCTGCTGCTCGTGGACGCTTTCGAGGGTCCCATGCCGCAGACCCGCTTCGTGCTTTCGCATGCCATCAAGACCGGCCTCTCGATCATGATCGTCATCAACAAGATCGATCGTCCCGGTGCCGAGCCTGAGCGCGCCTACAACGACTGCCTCGACCTCATGGCCGATTTGGGTGCAACCGACGAGCAGCTCGAGTTCGCTATGGAGCACGTGGTGTATGCGAGCGCAGTGAATGGCTACGCGCGCCTCGACCCGCTGGCCGACGGCGACGACATGTACCCGTTGCTCGATATGATCATCCGCGAGATGCCGGCTCCCGAGGTCGACGAGAACGCTCCGCTCGCCATGCAGTGCGTGACCATCGACCACTCCACCTATGTGGGCCGCATCGGCATCGGCCGCATCTATTCGGGCACGCTGCATGACGGCGACACCATCCTCGTGGTGAAGAACGACGGCACCAGCTCCACCGCTACGGTGAAGCAGCTCTACACCTTCGACTACCTGGGTCGTGCCGAATGCCAGGAAGTCCATGCTGGCGACATTGCCGCCGTGGTGGGCATCGACCACACCGACATCGGCGATGTCTACACCGACCCCGAGAATCCGGTGCACCTCGATCCTATCGAGATCGACCCGCCGACGCTCTCCGTTGTGTTCGAGGCCTCGACGTCGCCGCTCGTTGGTCGCGATGGTGACATCGTGGGCGCGCGCCAGCTCAAGGAGCGCCTCGCCCAAGAGGCCGAGAACAACGTGACCATGAAGATCGAAGAGCTCGAGGACAAGAGCGGCGTCGAGGTTTCGGGCCGCGGCATCCTGCACCTCTCGGTCCTCATGGAGACCATGCGCCGCGAGGGCTACGAGTTCCAGGTTGGCCGTCCGCGCGTGCTCTTCAAGAAGGATGAGGCCGGCAACCGCATGGAGCCGGTCGAGCAGGCCGTGGTCGAGTGCCCGGAGGAGTACTCGGGCAAGGTCATCGAGCTGTTCGGCAACGCCGGCGGTACCATGGTGAGCATGCAGGCCGGTACGACCGTGACGCACCTTGAGTTCAAGATCCCCACGCGCGGCATCATGGGCCTCAAGAACCGCATCTTGAACGTCACCCACGGCGAGGGCGTGTTCTACCACACCTTCCTGGAGTACGGTCCCTATGCCGGCGAGCTGGGCCAGCGCAACAACGGCGCCATGATCTCCATGACCACCGAGAAGGCCGTTGCCTACGCGCTTGGCACGCTGCAGGAGCGCGGCACGCTCTTCGTGGAGCCCGGCACCGAGTGCTACGAGGGCATGCTTGTAGGCGAGCGCAGCAAGCCCGGCGATATGGTGGTGAACATCGCTCGCACCAAGAACCTCGGCAACCAGCGTTCGTCGACCGCCGATATCGCCGTGCAGCTCACCCCTCCGCGCACGTTCTCGCTCGAGGAGGCGCTCGAGTACATCGCCGACGATGAGCTCGTCGAGATCACGCCCAAGAACATCCGTCTGCGCAAGCGCATCCTCGACGCCACGGCTCGCAAGAAGGCTGCCGTCCGCGCCGGCCAGGTGAACAAGTAGGTTCCGTCGACCTGATTATCTAAGCGAGCAGGCTCAGCGCTCCCGGCGATGCTCCGGGGGCGCTGTTTTTTAACGGATCGGTTCGACCCTGTTTCCCGACTCGGTGGCCATCTCCAACCACCGGGCCCTTGCTTCCGGCTGCCAAGGCCTTCCCATCTGTTCGTTTTTCCGGATCTCGAGCGCCCGCCGCGCCGGTCGGAATCATCGAGGTCCTTTTATTTAGCCAGTTTCCCCTCTCTGAGCCCTTCAGATGGCTATCCAGGGGGATCTCGGTAAATTAAGGCCTGCCGAGATCCCCCAAAATGGACAGATCGCCCGGAGCCGGTCGGCGCGCATGGCCGATGGCACGGGCATGGGCGGCGCGCCTGGGCGGACGGCGTGGAGCAGGGCGGCACGCATGGCCGATTGCGCGGGCCCGGGCAGCGCTAGGATCCGGGCAGCTCGCATACGCGAAGCGGTTCAGGGCGGATGCCGCCAAGACCGTCCTTACCAAACCCTAAAACTTCTTTACGAAACTTTAGGGGGTTCATGATAATCACTCTCTATTGTCGTGTACGGACTATATCGGTTCTAAGGGGATACCATGTCTCGTCTGCATGCTTGCAGACGCGCTTGGTAACGGAAAGACGAAGGTGCGTACATGGTGGAATCCAGCATGAAAGGCAAGCATGGCAAAGGGCTTGCCGCAGCCAAGAGCGGCGTGGGGCATGCCGAGGGGTACCGCGCCACCAAGCAAGCTGCACGCCGCAGGCTCATCGCGCTGACGGTAAGCTTCGTCCTCGTGGCGCAGGCCATGCTCTCACCGCTGTTGAGCGTGGTCGCCTACGCGGAGAGCGAAGGCGTCGCCTGGGGTGGTTTCTCGTCAGGCGATGGTGCGGACGAGGCACGCTTTTCCGCTGACGCTAACGAGTTGCGTATCGCCGTCCTTTCGGACACGCATTACTACCCGGTGAATTTCGTGAGCGATTGCGCCGACTACGAGACGTATGTGGGTGGCGATCCCAAGATGCTCGAGGAATCCGGTTCCATCCTCGATGCCGCCCTCGATATGGTGCGCCAGGACGCCCCGGATATCCTCATCGTCTCCGGCGACCTCACCAAGGACGGCGAGATCCAGGGCCACCGCGACCTTGCCGCGAAGTTCCAGGACCTCGAGAACGAGACGGATACCGAGGTCTTTGTCATCAACGGAAACCACGACATATATAACTACGAGGATGCCTGTACCTTCCAGAACGGCTATCAGGAGAGCGCCCAGACCACCACACCCGACGAGTTCAAGCAGATATACGCGAACTTCGGGTACAACGGCGACTTCGATGCTCAGTACTTTACAAACCCCGTTGCCGGTGAGGAGGCGGGTGGGCTCTCCTATGCTGTCGACCTCGGCCAGTTCACCATCGTGGCTGTGGACTCCGGTATGTACAGCCCGGATGCCGGCACCGGTTACGACACCAACGAGCACGTGACCTCCGGCCGCGTGGACGAGGACCTGCTCCCCTGGGTCACCGATCGCGTCCGCGAGGCCGATGCCGAGGGCGACACCGTGATCGGCATCATGCACCACGGCCTCATCCCTCACTTCGAGGGCGAGGAGGGCATCCTCTCCGAGTACGTGGTCGAGGATTGGCAGAATGTGGCGACCCAGTTCGCGGATGCTGGCATGCGCTACATCTTCACCGGCCACATGCATGCGAACGACATTGCCGAGTACACCACGGTGAGCGGCAACCACATCACCGACCTCGAGACGGGGTCGCTCTCCTCGTGGAAGAGCCCCATGCGCACGGTCACGCTCACCAAGGGCGAGGCACTAAACGACGGCACCGCCCGCACGCAAGAGACGTTCGCGGTGAGCTCGCGCGGCGTGACCTCGATCGACTTCACCGACCATACCGGCCAGACTACGCACATCGATGACTTCCTCGCCTACACGCAGCAGACGCTCTACCCCGAGACGCTGTTCAACAACATGGCCAACGGAATGCTCCGTCCCATGCTTCAAGAGATCGGGGGGACCGGTCTGCGCCAGTGGATCGCTGAGAACCTGCCTGATTTGGACCTCGATGGGACAATCCTCGACCTCGTGCGCGATGCGCTTGCGGGCGGCATGGAGATCGAGCTCGGTACCGGGATAGGCCGCGTGCATGTGGAGTACCGCAACGGAGGCATCCATCTCTCGCCCTCCGGTACCGCAGGGCTCATCGGCAGCATGACCATTACCGACGCCCAGCTGCTGCAGATAGTCTACGACGTGATCGATAAGGTCGAGGAGCGTTACATCGACAACCCCGATTGGCTGCTCGGCCAGATCGACGATATCGTGACACAGGTTTCCAGCTACGGCCTCACCTCGCTCGATAGCGAGCAGAAAACCATCTATGATCTGGTCTTCGTCATCCTCACCGGCCATTACGGCGGTGCGGAGAATCCGCCCGCGTGGGTGGCGGACGCAGTGGCGACCATCCGCCAGGGCGACATCATCCAAGGGCTCATCACCATGCTCGTCGACGACCTCATGCCGATTGTGGACGACGTGCTGTCGAACACCTCGATCGACACGGGCATCGCGTTCAGCGGTCTCTGGAAGACCGCGATCGACTCCATGACCGACGACGGCAATCTCAAGGCGACCCTCGAGACCTTCGGGTTCGACCAAGCCGCCATCCGCGGGCTCGTCGACGGGCTCATCAACGAGTACATGAGCCCGAGCTTCCTCACCGGCATGGGGAGCTTGGTAGGCAACATCTGCGACTCCATGCTCTATGACACCAACGGTTCCGACGATGTGATTGGAGGCGATGGACGCACCATCACCTTCGATGGCGCCACTGAGGCGCCGGCGCCTTCGGTTGAGAACGGGCTTTTGCCCACTCAGATCACGATGACGCTCGGTGCTGACGGTGTGGCCTCGCGCAACATCCGGTGGTACACCGGCACTATGGTGACCGAGGGCACCGTGCAGGTCGCGACGGATGCGGGCTTCGAGGACATCGTCACCGAGGTCGATGCCACCTCCGAGGAGGTGACCAAGCCGCAGACCCAGCTTAATTTGGGACTTGTGACCACGTACGGCACCCAGCAGGCGACGAAGCACTCCGCCACGGTGAGCGGCCTTGCCGAGAACACCGACTATTACTACCGCGTGGGCGACAAGGACAACGGTTACTGGAGCGATGCCATCCCCTTCACCACGGGTGGTGAGACGGACGACTCTGATACCTTCTCCTTCATCAACGTCAACGACTCCCAGGGCATGGTCGAGTCCGACTACGACGTCTACCTGAACACGCTCGAGCAGGCGCGCGCCTCGTTCCCCGACGCCGCCTTCACCATCCACGGGGGCGACTTCGTTGATGACGGGGCTAACGAGGACTATTGGACCTGGGCGCTCGACGACGAGAACGACGTCGCCCAGGGTATGGCAATGGCGCCTGCCACGGGCAACCACGAGGCCAGAAGCGAGGTCGAGGGCATCACGGACGAGAACCCCATCGTCTCGCACTTCAACCTCGCTAACGTACCGGAAGGCCAGGACCTCTCCACGGGCGTGTACTACTCCTTCGAGTATAAGAACGCCACGTTCGTAGTGCTCAATACCAACGACCTGAGCGCAGACGGCGGCATCTCGCAGGCGCAGTACGATTGGGCCTATCAGGCGCTTTCGGCGGCGGACACCGAGTGGAAGATCGTGCTGCTGCACAAGTCACCCTATTCCAACGGCCCTCACCAGACCGATGAGGACGTGGTGGCCATTCGCGGCCAGATGGACGCGCTCGCAGCCTCTTGCGACGTGGACGTGGTGCTTTCCGGTCACGACCACGTGTACAACCGCACGCCGTACCTCATGCGCGGCGAGTCTCAAACCGTCACGACCGAGACCCAGACCTACCAGGGCACCAACTACGAGACGGCCGTCAACCCCAACGGCACCGTCTTCATCATCGCGGGCACCTGCGGCGTGAAGAACTACGCGCAGGACACTACGGGCGGCATTCCGAGTCAGGTGGCGCTCGATTTGTCGGTGCCCGTCTACACTGGGTTCACCATCGACGGCGACCACCTCTACTACCAGGCCTACACCGTATCCGACGGCGCCTCCACCATGGTCGACAGCTTCGCCATCTCCAAGGCGGAGGATGCTACGCCTGCGTGGCAGGAAGTCGAGGACCAGATCGCCGCCCTGCCCGAGCAGTCCGAGGTGACGCTCGATGACCAGAGGGCGATCGAGGCTGCCCGAGCCGCCTACAACGGGCTCTCGCCCGAGGATCAGCAGCAGGTATCCAACGTGGATCGCCTGGTTGCAGCCGAGCGAATGCTCGAGCTGCTGCAGAGCGTGGATGGCAAGCGCACGGTGACGGTCACGAACCATGACCAGTTCACCGACGCGATCAACGATCCCGGCGTGGGCACCATCATCACCCAAGGCACCATCGAGTTCGACGAGGGCGGCCTGTTCGACGACGGCGACCGCGAGATCTACGTGCGCCGCGACGTGGTGGTTCGCGGGACCGGCACCTTGCGCTACTGCCGCTTCCACGTGGAGAGCGGCGCGACGCTCGTGCTGGCCGATTCCGTCTACGTGGATGACACGCGCTCGCAGGGGTCGCTCTACGACGCGCTTAACCCTGTCGAGGTCAACGCCGGCGGCACCCTCATCACGCAGGATACCGTGTCGCTGCGCACCGAATACGGCCAGGGCGGCAGCGACGAGGGCGTGGCCGTGAAGCTCATGGGGGCGGGCGCCACCGCGATCCTCGGTAGCTCGGGCAGCTACTGGGGTTCCGAGGCTGCCGTGCTCTCCACCGCCGAGGGCACCACGCTCGTCATCAACGACGGCACCTTCAACGCCAAGAACAACAACCGTGTCGTCATCGACACGCACGGCGACGCCACGGTGAACGGCGGCACCATCTCGAGCATGTGGATTTCGGGCACGCTGCGCGTGAACGGCGGCACGTTCGAGCATCAGGATTCCGCCTCGAGCGACTGGACTCCGCTTATGGTCTCCGGCGGCGACGCCTACATCACCGGCGGCACGTTCGAAACCTACAACGGCCGCGATGGAACCGCCTCCATCAAGCTGGAGAACGGCGCCCGCATGCACATCCTCGCCGATACCAATGGCGCCGTGCGCATCGGCAGCATGAACGCCTATGTGGGTTCGCCCTCCACGACCGACTACGAGAACGTGCGCCTAGGCTACGTGCGCGCGAACGGGTGGAATGGTTCGCAGGACGGCATCTACCGCGTCGAGGGCGCCGCGAGCGCAAGCTCCGTTGAGGAGGTCGCCGCGCTCGGCGGCGCGCATCTTACGACCAACGACGTTTCCGACAACGGCAACTACATGACCACGACCCTGCCTGACGGCACGAGCACGGTCTACGGAAAGTACTGGCTCTACGGTGGAACTGGCGGCAAGAGCGCTCCGTCGGGTTCGGGCATCATCGGCTCCGGCGAAGTCATCGTCTACGGGCCGGTGCGCACGATCCAGAACAATCCGGTCACGGGCGTGACCATCGACGGAGATGCGACGCGTCTCGTGGACCTCGCCCAGGAGGGCGCGGATACGCTCCTCCTCACGGGCTACACCACGCCTGCGAACGCCTTCAACAACGGCATCACCTGGAGCTCGGACAACGAGCAGACCGCCTCGGTCGAGGAGCGCAACGGCCAGGGCGTGGTGACGATCAACCAGCCGGGCGGCGCCAACATCACGGCGACCTCCGACTCCAACCAGAACGCCTCCGCGACGGTCGAGGTCATCGCCGTGAAACCCGAGCTCGAGGGCACAGACACGCTCGACGAGCAGACTGCTACGGCCACCTATACGGCGAGCAAGGGCTTTGAGAGCGATGCCTACGACAAACGCCTCGCTTGGCGCTATTCGGTGAGCGACCAGACCATCGCCACGATCGATGCCGAGACGGGCGTCCTTACCAAGGCAGCGCCCGGCTCCGTGACCGTCACCGCCACGCTCTACCTCGACGGAGAGCCCACGATGATCACGGTCTCCAAGGACGTCGTACTCAAGGCCACTCCCGAGACCCCCGGTGTAGACGCCGTGAACGCGCTCATCGATGTTCGGGTGACCGATGCCAACGAGGATATGGCTGGCGCGCATACCGCCCAGGCCTTTGAGGGCCTTATCCCCAACACCGAGGGGCTGAACGACTCCTACACGATCGGCGAGGTCTACTCCGATAACGTCGCCGCAGACAACCCATTCGAGGCCTTCACGAATTTCGTCGGGATCACGCGCGCTGCCAAGGTGTACAAGGTCGATGTGATCATCCAGGCAGCTCCCTATGTGGCCGCCTTCGACAAGGCACTCGGCCTCGAAGCGGGTACCCACGAGGTCTCCGGTGATGAGTCCCGGACCGTGACGCTCGTATGGAGCGATGGCGATCCGGCTGCCGGGCCCGCGGTCGCTGCCGGCTGGACGCTCGAGGATCCTGCGGCCACGCCCGTCACCTTCCAGGGCATCTGCAAGAGCGCCCAGGCTGCCCTCGAGCTTACGGTGACGCCCGGCGCCGACCATGCGATGGTGACGGTTGCCGGCGCCAATGGCGCGGGCCTCTACGGCGATATCCAGTGGTCTGATGATGAAACGGCGTGGGAATCCAACACCTATTCGACCCTTCGGCCCGGCACCAACACGCAGGACGTCAGCACGGCGGGCACGTTCTACTTCCGTGCTGCGGGCGATGGCACCCACGAGCCGAGTGCCGTCGCGACCGTGACCATCGCCAAGGTAACGTTCGACGCGGGCGATGGCGAGTTCGAGGGCGGTGGCACTACGAGTGCGTGGTACCTCCAGTCCGGCACGGCGATCGGCGCCGATAACCTGCCAACCGCTACGCGCGATGACTACGTTTTCGCTGGCTGGCAGGCTGCCGACGGTACCGCGTTCGACGGCGCGACCACCGTTGCGGGTGAGGTGGCCGTTACGGCGCAGTGGGGCACCGATAGCGAGCCGGTGATCCCTAGCGCACCGACCCCCGAAGGCGTGGCGGAGATGCTCTCCGATCAGCTCGCCGTGGAGCTCCACGGCGTGAACGAGCTGCATAACGAGGATGAGGGCGACGACTCCCATCCGGACGTGACCTTCGGCAACGGCGGCACGGCCCAGCTCCCCGCTGCCGCCTTCGAGGCGACCGCGCCCGCACCGGTCGACGGTCAGGACGGCGTCTACACCATGGCCGTCACCATGGGCGCCCAGGCATTCCTCGATGCCTATTCCCAGATGGAGGACGCCGAGGGCGGCGAGCCCTACGGCGAGCATTTCCTTGCCAGCAAGGATGCCCAAGACGAGTTCACGCTCACGCTCGAGCTCGATACCACCGATCTTGCCGAGGGCGAGCAGCCCGTGTGGAAGCTCTCCGATGACACGCCTGCGCGCTACACGTTCAACATCACCTGCCTGACCCTCCGTCCTGCCGAGGCCGAGATCTACACCGGAGGCGCGAGCGATACGGGCGGGCACTTCGTGGACCAGTACGTGATCGACGGGCAGGGCAACGCCTACACCATCGAGGCGCTCAACGCCCTGCTCGATGAGGGCACCGAGGCGAGCATCAAGTACTATGCCGAGGACGGCACCGAGGTCACCGACGACACCGAGCCCGGCCATTACATCGCGCGCATCGATGTCGAGACCACCGGTGCCCAGACGCGCGCCGGGAGCGATGCGGACGAGTCGCTCGAGGTGACGGTCAACGGCAGCGAGTACACCTATGCGCTCGAGCCCTCTGAGCTCATCATCCGCAGCGTGTCCGATAGCGATAACGCCGAGCGGGGCGACTTCAACGTCGACCTGCTGGACAGCACCGATGCGGACGTCATTAAAGCAGCGCTTGCCGAAGCAGCGGGCGGCGTCGTCGCCTCGCTTCCCGCGAACACGACCATCTACTTCAATGGCGATACCTCGATCCCTCTTGCAAGCACCGACGGTGTGACGCTATTCTCCGACGATCTGCTGCCCGGACAGCGCGAGGCCGAGCTCATCGACCACGCTGAGGAGCAGGCGCAGATCACGATTGGCGACACGTACGACTTCCAATACCTCGACCTTGTGGACGAGAGCCAATCCAACGCGTGGGTGAGCTCGAGCGCGGGTACCACGGTGTACTGGCGCATCTCCGAAGGAGTGGATCCTGCGAGCGTGAAGGTCTACCACTTCACCGGCTTGCACCGCGACTACACCGCTACGGACGATGAGGTCTCCGACCTCATCGCTCAGAGCGCGGTCGAGCCCATGGCGCTCACCCCGGGTGACGGCTATGTGAGCTTCATGGTGCCTGCTTCCGGCTTCAGCCCGTATCTCATGGTCTGGAGCGAGCTGCCCGAGACGCACTCAGTGACTCTCGATCCCAACGGCGGCACGCTGCCGGATGGCGCCGCCGCGACGCTTGAGGTCGCCGATGACGCGACGATTGACGAGCTTCCCACCCCGATGCGCGCGGGCTATGAGTTCGGCGGCTGGTACACGGACATGGCCTGCACCGACGGCAGCGAATTCATCACCGGTAAGACCCAGGTATCTGACGACATGAAGCTCTACGCCAAATGGACCCTCGTGGCGCCCCAGACGGTGACGCTTACCTTCGATGCGGGCGAGGGCGCATTCGCGGGCGATCCGGCCAGCAAGATCGCGATGATCGAGATTGCCGCGAACGGTTCGCTTGCCTTCTCGCAGGCGCCTGTGCCCGAGCGCGAGGGTTACGAGCTCGCCGGATGGTACGTGGGCGATGACCCGGATGCCGAGCTCGTCTTTACCGACGACGCCGATCCCGACCAGGGCATCACGGCGACGGTTTTCGCCGCCGCGACCACGCTCCATGCCATTTGGCTCGAGGACCTCTCCAGCGATGAGGACATCAGCTTCGCCAATATCAACCAAGTCTATACGGGCGGTCCTGTCGCTGCGGTACCCGCCTTTGGGGCGAGTTTCCCTGCAAGCGAACAGGGAGATGTAGCGGTGTCCTACCGTCCGGAAGGTGCGGACGATGAGGCGTGGACCGAGGATGCGCCCGTGAACGCCGGCACCTACGATGTGCGCTTCAGCTATCCGGGTACCGATGCCTACGCGGGCTTCGAGAAGGTGTACGCGGACGGCATTCACATCACACCTGCCGATCTGTCGCAGACTGGACTTGCTGTCGCGCCCTCCGCCGTCGACGCGGGCACCGCGCTCGCGGACATCGATCTGGTGGGCGGCACGGTGACGCTCGCGAACGGCACCGTGGTCGCGGGCGCCTGGCAGTGGTACGATCCTGCCGCAGCGGTGAATCAGACCGGTACCTACCAGGCGGTATTCGTGCCCGAGATTCCCGTGGGCGGCAGTGCGCTCAACTACAACCAGCTCTACGTGGACCTTACGATTACCGTGAACGCGACCGATCCGGGTACCGATCCCGATCGGCCGGGCGGGGATGTCGACCCAGACAACCCGCCGGCCGACCCCGACGCTCCGGCGTCTCCCACCGCGCCGGTTGCTCCCGGCGATAGCAGCAGCGGCGACAAAGGTACGGGCTCCAGCCAGGGCGGCTCAGCACAATCCGATGCCGGCTGCAGCAGGTTGTCCTCCACCGGCGACGCGACCATCCTCGCGGTCGCGGCCACGGGTTCGCTCGGTGCGGTGGCGATAGCTGGCGGCTTCCTCGCCCGCCGCAAGAAGCGCGAGGAGTAGCGCATCCTGACGCGGCGGCATCCTGCGGTGCCGCCGCGCCCGATCGAACGATTCGAATGCCTGTTCCCGGCGATCGTCTCGAACTCGTTCCTAGACCCGGAGGCACCCCTCTTGCCGCCGGATCCCCCCTCCGGCGGCTGGGGTTTTCCCATCTGTCCGTTTTTCCGGATCTCGGGAACCCGCCGCGCCGGTCGGAATCATCGAGGTCCTTCAATTTAGCCAGTTTCCCCTCTCTGAGCCCTTCAGATGGCTATCCAGGGGGATCTCGGTAAATTAAGGCCTGCCGAGATCCCCCAAAATGGACAGATCGCCCGGAGCCGGTCGGCGCGCATGATCGTGTGCCGAATTGTGGTGTACGGGGCCCCGCGGGAAGGCGGCTGCCGTGCCCTAGAATCGATGTTCGCTGAAACGTTGATTCGAGAAGAAGGGGCACGGCGGCCATGGACACCCTACACGAAAGCGGGATCCTGGAGAACCTCCCGATCAGGGACGACAGCACGCTCGACCTCACCGGGCTCGCCAGGAGGGCCCTCGAGTCGGTCCTCAACCAGGTGATGGAGGCGCAGGCCGACGAGCTGCTCGGCGACGGCAACAGGAGGAACGGCTACCGCGAGCGCAGGCTCGTTGAATCTGAATCTGCCCCAGATCCGTTGACACATCGAGTTCCGTTCCGCCATGATGTGCGGAGCGGGGTAGATTCACCAAGGTCGTATCGGTCTTCCCCTCCGTCGCGGCAATGGAGCGGCTCGTGGGCTCGGTGCTCATCGACGTCAACGAGGAGTGGATGGACATGAACTTCATCGACGCGGCGTCGCTGCGCGGGGTGGAGAGGTCGGCGCGGGAGCCGGAGCCCCCGACGCCGGAGCTCCTCGAGCGGGCGAGGCTCATCGTCGTGGGGGGCGATCGAGGAGAGGAGGAGGGCGGCGTGAGCCGGACGGTGTAGTATTGGGGCATCGGTCCTGGGGAGCGCGGCCGCCCGGGGCGGGGCTGACACCAACAATCGGTACACTACCTTCTGGTTTATCAAAGTGGCTATTTTTCTGAATCTCGAGATGATTAATGGCAGTGCGCCTGCATCGAGGTTCGGAAAAATGGACAGAACGAGGTCCAAAACAGCCAAAAGTGGCTAAATCTAAGGACTTGAAAAATCGCCGAGCGTTTCAAATGCCCTTATATAGACAGAATGTGACCGCTGCTACACAGAATGCGACTGCTGTCGCGTGCAACGCTGCCGCTGATACACACAACGCTGCCTCAACTGCACGCAATGCGACCGCTGCTGCACGCGTGGGTGCGGCTACATGTCCAAGCGGCGTTGCTTGCGCTTGCGTTTGTTCTTCCTAAGGCGCGCCAGAGCTTGGGCGCGGCGCTCGCGCCCGCGGCGCTCCTCGATATCCGCTAGGGTGCGCTCGCGACGGCCTGCCAGCGCATCGACAGAGCCAACGACCGGGGTCTCCTGGCGCAGCGCGGACGATGCGCCCTCGGTGCCACGCCGGTGCCTATGGGGGACCATGCGCGAGATATCCACCTGCGTGGGCGTCTGAATGTTGAACTTAATCGAGATCCACCTGAGCCCCATGGTCACGGCGGTGCCGATTATCAGCGCTAGGATGTTCCAGACGCCGATCCAGCGCACCAGCCAGATGTAAATCGCCGCGCCGCCGATAGCCGCCAGGGCGTAGAAGTTGCCCTTCTGGAAGATGATCGGCGTCCGTGCGAGGCAGATGTCGCGCAGCATGCCGCCGCCGACGGCGGTGAAGAAGCCCATCATGATGCAGACCGTGGGTTCGAAGCCGTAGACGTAGGCCTTGTCGCAGCCGAGGCATGCATACAGGCCGACGGAGAAGATGTCGAGCAGGTTGATGAGCTTGTCGGGCTTCTCCACGATTGCGGGGAAGATGAACACGACGGTGGCCGAAAGGAGCGCGAGCGGCAGCGCGAGCGGTTGATTGAGAATATACACGTTGCCCACCTGCAGGATTACGTCGCGGATGAGGCCGCCTCCGAGGCCCAGGAGCACGGCGAGCCAGAGCGCGCCCACGAAGTCGAGTTTATGCTCGCGTGCGGTGAGTACACCCGTGCCCGCGGAGACCATGACAACGAGGAGCTCGATCCAAAGGGGGATGGAGGCAGGTGCCGAGGATGCCGTGGCGCTGACGGCTGTTGATCCCGCAGCGGCAGCGGTGGTGCTAGCTGCGGCGGGGACTATGGCAGCAAGAGCGTCGATCATCGATGACGGTCCTCTCCAGAAGCGAGGCAAGGGGTCCATGCATATCTTACTCGCTGCGCCCTCAATCTAAAGGTGGCTTCCTGTAAGCATGTTATGGACATATGGAGCAGGTGGGGTGCGGTGGGGCTGCCGGAAAAACGTTGTTTGCAAAGCACCCGAGTTACGGTACAATTGCCTGTGCTGTAACGGAGAGTTGTCCGAGTGGCCGAAGGAGCACGATTGGAAATCGTGTAGGCGCCAAAAGCGTCTCCAGGGTTCAAATCCCTGACTCTCCGCCAGATGCTTAACCTCTGGCGCGGGCTTGGCTCGCGCCGTTTCACCCCGATGCGGAGGGGTGGCAGAGTGGTTGAATGCGGCGGTCTCGAAAACCGTTTGGCCCTTTCCGGGTCACGAGGGTTCGAATCCCTCCTCCTCCGCCAGTTCTGATTCGTAGGACCCCGTTCGGATATTCGAGCGGGGTTTGCTTGTATCAAGTGAGCGTGCAGATGGGAGGAGCGATGGAGACAAAGAGCTTCGGTCTTCTGGCATCATGGCGTGCGCTCACCTCTTCTCAGGGTTGGTGGAAGCCGATTGCGCTGCTCACCTTGGTGAGCTGGATTCCCATTGCCGGGCAGATCGCCGTGATGGGCTGCGCGCTCGAATGGGGCAGGTTCGCCGCCTGGGGATCGAATGAGCCTCCGCGCTGGGAGAACATCAACTACAGCAAGCTTCTCAAAACAGGTGCTCGGGCATTCATCATCCAGGTTCTTATGGCTGTCATTTTTGGGACGGCGCTCGGTTGGGTGTTCTGCGGGCGCGGTGTGAGCTTCTCCCCGTCCGGGGTTTGGCCCCGCGGCTCTTGGCTTGCGGACGAACCCGTTTATCGCATCGATGTCCTCGGCGCTATCGCCTGGGTGATCGGCGTGGTGCTCGTTGCCATACTTATCGCAGCGGTGCTTCGCGCCACGCTCTACGACGCTTTCTCTGCGGGATGGCGCCTTGACCGGATAACGCAGATGGTGGGTCGCGATCCTGGTGGCTTCGTGCGCACGGTGTTAGCCGTTGCCGCGGGCAGCGTGGCGATGGTCCTTGTGTATCTTGTATCGACGACTGCCGTCGGCATGGCGACGAGGGCCGGCTTTGCAGTGTTCGCGCTGCACCATGGGCATGGGCAGCTGCTATTCAACGGCAGGGCGTTTCTCAACGGTCTCTTCTCCCTCGAGCCCTCTCTCATGCTGGCAGTGTCGCTCGGCACGATCACCTTGCAGTTCGTGCTGGGCGCCCTTGCAGTGTGCATGCAGCTCGCGACGGTGCACGTCATGGCTACGTGGTTCCGTCGTTTCGAGGTGTGGCGTTGGGGAAACTCGTGCGACCCGCTTCCCGACAGCGTGCCTGCATGCAAAGGGTTTAGGCAACAAGAGGGTAGTGCAGGCGTATAAGGCGCTCGGGGGTTTGCTTCCGCAGCCGCGCCTCCCATTCCATATATGTATGGATTCCACGTGTGATTACACGCTGCTTTGCTGCCGCCATGCGCACCAGGGCACCTTTGGCGCCGGCTGCTACCAGCATCGGCAAGAACGGAGAAGGGTTCTTGTTGGGTTCCGGTTGGATATGCGGGAGGCTCCGGCGAGAAGGTGGTTGGGGTATCGGGGCAATATGCATACAGGGAGCGGCGTGAGATGTGTGGAGTCATGATGGCGTAGCTGCGCCTTCTTGTGTCCAGCAGCCCGAGCGGCTATAGTAACTGAGTCCTTTCCTGCTTCGGGCGCACCTTCACGACCTGAAGCCGTATGTCCAGAGGAGGTGACCACATGAAGGCCTATGAACTGCTGTTCTTCGTCAATCCTTCCCTCGATCCCGAGACCCGTCTCGCGGTGATGAAGCGTATCGACACCACCATCGCCGAGAGCAATGGCAAGGTTGACAACGTTGACGAGTGGGGCAAGCGCAAGCTCGCTTATGAGATCAACGACCTCACCGAAGGCGACTACACCCTCATCAACTTCCATGCAGAGCCCGCTTCCATCGCGGAGCTCGACCGTGTTCTGCGCATCACCGACGCGGTGGAGCGCCACATGATCGTTCGTCGCGACGACAAGGAGTAACACGCTGGTATGGAACGGGGCGCGAAAGCGCCTCGGGGAGGCTCCCTAGCGGGTGCGTCCCATGCACGAGAGGTAGTGAGTCACATGAGCATCAACCGAGTTAACATCTCCGGCAATCTCACCCGTGATCCGGAGCTGCGCATGACGAGCGGCGGCACCCAGGTGCTCTCGTTCGGCGTGGCAGTGAACGACCGCCGGCGCAACCCGCAGACGGGCGATTGGGAGGACTATCCCAACTTCGTCGACTGCACCATGTTCGGTACGCGCGCGGAAGCGGTAAGCCGCTACCTCAGCAAGGGCTCCAAGGTCGCCATCGAGGGCAAGCTTCGCTACAGCTCCTGGGAGCGCGACGGCCAGCGCCGCAGCAAGCTCGAGGTCATCGTCGATGAGATCGAGTTCATGTCGCGCGGCCAGCAGGGTTCGGGGGACGGTTACGCCCCTCGCTCCTCGTCCCAGGGCTATGGCCAGCAGCCCGCTCCGCGGCCTCAGGCGCCCGTCCAGGCCCCGCCGCAGGTATCGGACGTCTACGACGACGATATCCCGTTCTAGGGCTTGGTCGAATGAGTGCGCGGCGGGGAACCGCCCGCGCTAAAACGAAAGGTATTTTGACATGGCTAATGATTACTCCGCACGTCAGCCGCGTCGTAAGTACTGCCAGTTCTGCAAGGAGCACACCGAGTACATCGACTACAAGGACACGCAGCTCCTTCGCAAGTACATGACCGACCGCGGCAAGATCAAGCCGCGCCGCGTCACTGGCGCTTGCACGCAGCACCAGCACGATATCGCGAACGCGATCAAGCGCGCCCGCGAGATGGCTCTTCTGCCGTACGCCGTCCCCGTGGTGTCTTCGCGCGGTAACCGCAACCGCGACTAGCCTTCCGCGAGCGTCATGCGATGACCCCCGACGATCGTCACAGCACGCCGCAGGCGGGGATCGTTCCCGCCGGGGCTCCCCGTAAGGGCGGGTCCCTATGGTATGCCGAGATTGCCATCGCGGTGCTGGTTGCAGCATGGGGCGGCATGCTCGGCACGCTTCTTCTCGCCTTGGGTGTGAGGATTCTGGCCGAGCGCTCCGGCGCGCGTTCCTTCGCGCCGAGCCTTGGTGCTGCGGCTGCGGGCTTTGCTCTTGCGGCGTTGCTGCTCGGCTTGGAGGCGCTGCCGGCTACGATCGTGCCTGTGTGCGCGGGCGTTGTCATCGCCGTCCTCATGTGGGCGCGGCGAGCGACGGTGCTCGCGGTGAGCGTCACGGTCGCGGTCTGCGCGATCCTGGGTCTGGCTGTAGACGGCGTTTCCCTTGCTTCGCAGGGCCTCGACGTCACCCAGGCTATGCCGGCTCTCCTTGTGGAGGCCTCGCGTCTGTACGCGGGCACCAGCATCCAAGGAGATCTGGTCGTGGCGGCCGCCGAGCCGATCTTCCGAGCGGTCTGGCCGTTCGTCTATGTGATGACGGCCCTGATCGATGTCGGGATGGCGGGACTCGGCTCCTTTTGGGGAGCGCAGCGTGGCGCGCCGGGCTTCGCGTCCCAGCAGGGGATGCCCCCGGCTAGGATGCCGAAGATCGCCCGGTTCGACGCTCCGCTGTGGGCGGTGGTGCTTCTAGCAGCCTCGATCGTGGGCATTGCCGTCGCCCGAGCCATGGGCAACGGGGCGGAGCTCCTGCTCGCCACGTCGGTAACCCTGCTCCTCAGCGTGAGGTTCATCTTCGCGCTCCAGGGCTTCGGGGTGCTGTTCGGGCTCATGGACCGGTGGCGGCTCGGGTGCTTCATCCGCGCGGTGGCCATCGTGATCGCGGTATGGTTGGAGGCGATGTTCCTTCTGAGCATCGTCGGCCTCGTCGATGTGTGGGCGAACTTCCGCAAGCTTCCGCGGAACGAAGCGCGCACGGAGGCACAATATAAGTAATGCGCTGCCATATGCAGCGCGCAGGATAGGAGATCTCATGAAAGTCGTTCTTCTTGGTGAGATCAAGGGCAAAGGTGGAGAGGGCGATGTCGTAGAGGTCGCTCAGGGCTACGCCGAGAACTACCTGTTCCCTAAGAAACTCGCCGTTGCGGCTACCAAGGGCAACCTGAAGCAGCTCGAGGAGCGCCGTAACAACATCGCGAAGCGCGAGGCCGTGCGCATCGCCGATGCCAACAAGGTCAAGGAGACCCTCGAGGGCAAGCAGATCACGGTCGACGTGAAGGTTGGCGATGAGGGCATCCTCTTCGGCTCCGTGACCGCCGCCATGATCGCGGATGCCATCAAGGATCAGCTGGGCGTCGAGGTCGACCGCAAGCGCGTCGAGCTCGGTAAGCCCATCAAGGTCGCCGGTGCCCACGAGGTCGCCATCTCGCTGTATCGCGAGATTCGCGCCAACGTGGTGGTCCTCGTTGGCATCACCGCCGAGGAGGTCGCTGCCGAGGAGGCCGAGGAGGCTGTCGAGGCCGAGGATGAGGCCGCTGAGGCGACCGAAGAGGCCGCTGAGTAGCGTTCTGCTCGCATAGCGGGGACGGGCTGCCGGCTCGCCCCTTGGGGCTCGTATCGCGCTCCCTGCGCGGTGCGGGCCCTTTGCATGAGCGGTGCGCAGCGGGAGCCGCATCACGCGCGTCGCAAGCGCGACATGGCTGCTGCTGCATGGTCTTTCATACACAGGTACTAACTTTCAAGAAGAACTTGAAAGTTTCTCTTGACATTTTCCAAGAGTAAGAAATCCACAGGTGGAATGGGGATAACGCTTCGAGAGACGCCTAGGAAGCGCGGGTAATCCACGAAAGGTTCAACCATGCATCGCCTCCGATTTGTAAGTCCTGCGCATTGTATAGAACGGATGCATCTACCTGCACCTTCACAAAACGAACAACTATCGGAATGTAAATGCACTGCAAGTTTCATGCTAGCGCTGAATAACAGCAGGTAGTCAAAGGTGCTGTGGAAAACTCCAGCTGCTGCAACGACAAAAATGTGGAAAACGTTGATAACGCGATGCACCGCAGAATGAGGCGCTCGTATTCTCCACATCGGCGTGTTGAAAGTTCGCGCTGCTAAAATGGCCGCGAACTGCGGCCCGCGCAGGACCCCGGATGTTCTACCATTGATGGCCCGCGACGCACGAGGAGAGGATGAGCGCGATGCCGGGTGACTACATGAGCGGTTCGATTGACCGCGGCGCCCACCAAGGGCTTCCCAACAACACCGAAGCCGAAGCGAACGTGCTTTCCGCCATGCTTCTATCGCCCGAGGTCATCGATGACGCCGTTTCGGCGCTCAGAATCGACGACTTCTATCGCCCCGCGCATCGCGAGCTCTTCGAGGCGATGGTCTCGATGAACGAGCGCGGCATTCCCGTTGACTCGATCTCGGTGCTCGATTACCTGAACTCGCAAGGCAAGCTCAGCGCCGTGGGCGGGGAGGCCTACATTCTGGAGTTGGTGGGCAATACCATCTCCCTTGTCAACTGGCAGCACCATGCCGAGATCATGCGTCGCGACTCGTTGCTGCGCGAGCTGATCTTCGCAGCGGGTAAGATCAGCGATCTCGCGTACGATGCGCCGCTCGATGCCAAGGAAGCGGTCGAGCAGGCCGAGAGCCTCGTGCTCAAGGTTACGGACCGCGAGGTCTCGAGCGCCTATCGCACGCTCACCGACTTCATGGTCGAGGCCTATAACGAGGCGTCCGAGGTCTGCGCTGCGGGAGGCCAGGCGCATGGCGTGCCGACGGGCTTCCCGAGCCTCGATCGCTTGCTGCTGGGCTTGCGCGAGGGCCAGCTCATTATCCTCGGCGCTCGCCCTGCCGTTGGCAAGACGTCCTTCGCGCTCAATCTGGCGCTCAATGCCGCGGCGGAGGGCTACACCGTGGGCTTCTTCTCGCTGGAGATGAGCGGCAAGGAAATCGCTCAGCGCCTCATCTGCGCCCAAGCGATGCTCTCCATCTCTGATTTCCGTACCGGACGCATCTCGCCCGAGCAATGGGCCAACATCAACGAGGCGACCCAGGAGCTCTCCAAGCTTGACATCCTCATCGACGATACGCCCGGAACCACGATCACCGAGATTCGCGCGAAGGCGCGCCGCATGCTCCACAACAAGGAGCGCGCCATCATCATCTTGGACTACCTGCAGCTCGTGAGCCCCCCAGCGGGACGTCGTGCCGAGAACCGCTCCGTCGAGGTTTCCGAGATGAGCCGAGGCCTCAAGATCCTTGCGAAGGACCTCGGCGTGCCGGTGATTTCGCTCTCGCAGCTCAGCCGTGCCGTCGAGAGCCGTACCGGCAAGAAGCCGCAGCTCTCTGACCTGCGTGAGTCCGGCTCGATCGAGCAGGACGCCGACATCGTCATGTTCCTCGACCGCTCGGCAGACGAGCAAGAGGCCTCGCGCGACGACCGCCCCGAGATGGGCGTCACCCGTGTCATCGTCGCGAAGAACCGCTCCGGCCCCATCGGTGACGTGGACCTCGCGTTCGTGCCGCAGTCGACTAAGTTCTACGAGCTGGACGGCTTCCACGAGGAATAGCGACGCCCGGTACCGGTTGGGTTTGACGCTTGGCGCATCCGCTGTCAACGTGAAGGAACGGTATCCGGACACGGTGGTTTACGTGAGCGGATATAATAGAAACGTTGTGTTACGCGCGCCCGCGCACGTCGTCTTGGCGCGCACGATTGATAGGAGTTGAGCATGGGCTCGGCAGTGCTGGTGGGAACCCAGTGGGGCGACGAGGGCAAGGGCAAGATCTGCGATCTGATCGCCCCTGATTTCGATTGCGTCGTTCGCTTTCAGGGCGGAAACAACGCGGGCCATACCATCGTGGTGGGCGAGCGCAAGTACGGCCTCCACCAGGTGCCATCGGGCATCATGTATCCGGATTGCATCTCGGTCATCGGCAACGGCTGCGTGGTGAACCCCAAGGTCCTGCTAGAAGAGATCGATATGTTCGAGGGCGACGGCATCTCCACCGCCAACCTCAAGGTTTCGGGCAACGCACACGTCATCATGCCGTACCACATGGTGCTCGACGGCGCCTACGAGGAGCTCCTGGGCAGCCACAACATCGGCACCACCAAGCGCGGCATCGGCCCGTGCTACCAGGACAAGAT
>DHCMC07803__coassemble_657_pt1 | contig 40535 bp, 29 predicted proteins | sample DHCMC07803__metabat2_low_PE_050 | metagenome-assembled genome bin DHCMC07803
ACAAGGATGCCGCCAAGCTTGCCACGAGTGCAAATGATATCGTTTGGCCATTTGAGCTTGATACCTGCGCATCCGATGCCAACGAGCGCATGAACCACACCCAAAGCAAATGCCACCGGTAAACCGGGGAGCACGCGATCGGGCACCGAAGGCTTAATGAGGATGGAAAGGTAAAGCCCGCCCTCAGGCGATGCCCAATTATGGGTGCGCCTGCCACGTCCGGCGGTCTGCACACGGGCCCTGAGTGCCGCTCCGTGTGGCGCGCCGGCCAATGCGCGGCTCATGAGCTCGGCATTGGTGGAACCGACCTCGTCGAGAACCTCGACCGGACCGTATGTTACCTCGGAGCGCTCGCTCATCGCTCTTCCTCTCATCAATCTCAGACGTGCATAGCGTGCGCCTCACCGCTGCGTCGCCGCAGCTCGCGCTGCACCCGATGCCTCGCCGCTACACCACCGCGACGCGGCCCTGGTCGCCCACGATGGCTTTGGTCTCGGCAATGAGCGGGATCGAGCGGGCGTTCACTCGCGCGGGGATCTCGGCGCGCATGGTCTGGCCGTCGCTTTGTTCCACAAAGATCTCCACGCGGTCACCACCGGGATTGCTCGCAAGAATCGCCGCGAGGCGCGCCATGCTCCCCTGCGAGAAACGCGAGCTGGGAATCATGACCTCGAACACCTTGGGCCGATTAGTCTCCTCGTTGAGTTCGAGCGGCAGCACCTCCTGCGCGATGATCTGATCGCCGCGGTCGCTGCGCTCCAGCTTGCCATGGACGCGGATGAACGAATCCGCGAGCACCGCGCCGGTCTCGGGATCGGTCTCGCCATAAAGGAAGCTCTCGCATTCCTTGTAGACCTTGGGGAACATGACCACGGTGGCCTCGCCCTCCATGTCCTCCAAGCGCACGATCGCCATAGGATCACCCTTTTTGGTCACGCGCTTGGAAACCTCGGCCACCATTCCCGCGAACCAGAACGCTTTGCCCTCGGGAATGGGCTTGTTCACCGTCGTGTCGCTGCCAGGAACCGTCTGCTCTACTCCCGTGTCGATCTGGCTCAAGGTGAACTCGCGCGCTTTGCCGAGCGCGTACTCAAAGGGACGAAGCGGGTGGTCTGAGACGTAGATGCCAAGCACGTCGCGTTCAGCGGAGAGCTTCATATGGCGATCCCATTCTTGGCCATCCGGCTCTGGCACGCTCACCTCGAAACCCGACCCCTCGATGTCGCCGAACAGGTCGAAGAACGAGGTCTGGCCGCCCACGCGGTCCTTCTGGCGCTTAGTCGCCGCATCGATGATGTTCTCGGGGTTGGCCTTATCGACGAAGCTCATGAGCTGACGGCGCGGATAACCCGTCGAGTCGAAGGCACCCGCCTTGATGAGCGCCTCGATGACACGTCGGTTGGCCTGGCTCGAGTCGACACGGTCGACGAAGTCATGCAGGTTCTTGAAGGCGCCGCCACGGCTGCGTTCCGCGATGATGGCGTCAGCCACCCCCTCGCCCACTCCACGAATGCCGGCGAGTCCGAAGCGCACGCCCTCGGCGGTAGCCGTGAACTCTCTGCCCGACTCGTTCACGTCAGGCGGCAGTACCGGAATGCCATCGTGGCGGCAAGCCGAAACGTAGTGCGTGATCTTCTCGGTCTTGCCCGTGTAGCTGGTGAGCACGGCAGCCATGTACTCGTGCGGATAATGCGCCTTGAGCCAAGCGGTCTGCATGACGAGGATGGCGTAGCCGGCGGAGTGCGACTTGTTGAACGCGTAGGATGCGAACTCGAGCACGTCGTCCCAGATGCGCTGCGCCGTCTCGCGCGTGTAGTCGTTGCGCTCAGCGCCGTTCATCCAGTGGTCGTAGATGGTCTCCTCATGCCCGTCTTCCCAGTTGAAGATCTGTTCGGTGAGCATCTTGATCTTCTTCTTGGCAACGGGCTTGCGGATGCGAGAGTCGGACTCACCCTTGGAGAAACCGCACATCTCGACCGAGATATTCATGACCTGCTCCTGGTAGACCATGGTGCCATAGGTCTCGCCCAGGATGTCGTCCAGGCGCGGGTCATAGGAGACGGCGGGCTCCTTGCCGTTCATGCGGTTGATGTAGCTCGTGACCATGCCGGCACCCAAGGGGCCGGGGCGGTAGAGGGCGATCAATGCGACGACGTGCTTGTATTCCGTGGGCTTCATGTTCTTGATGGTCGCCGTCATGCCGGCGGACTCGATCTGGAACACGCCGGCGGTGTGACCACCCTGCATGAGCTTGAAGATCTCGGGATCATCGAAGGGAATCGCATCAACATCGATATCGATACCATAGTTCGCCTTGATGTTCGCCTTGGCCTTCGAGATGACCGTTAGCGTGCGCAAGCCCAGAAAGTCCATCTTGAGCAGACCCATGTCCGCGACTGTGTGTCCTTCGTACTGGGTGATCTCCACGCCGCCCTTGGTGTCGAGCTTTGTGGGAACGTGCTCGTTGACCGGATCGCGGCAGATGAGCACGGCGCACGCGTGCACTCCCTCGCCACGGGTGAGGCCCTCGATGGAGAGCGCCGCGTCAATGATGCGGCGTGCGTCCTCATCCTTGGCGTAAGCCTCGGCAAAATCGGGATTGTAGAGATCCTGCTTGCCCTCGACGCGCGTAAGCACCTGCTTGAGCTTGACCGACGGATCGCTTGAAATCATCTTAGAGAGCTGCTGACCCTTGAAAACGGGGTAGTCGAGCACGCGCGCGGCATCGTTGATGGCCTGCTTGGCCTTGATGGTCGAGTAGGTGATGACGTGCGTGACCTTCTCGGGACCGTAGAGCTGGCGGACGTGCTCGATTACCTCGAGCCGCCGCTCATCGTCGAAGTCCATATCGATATCGGGCATCTCGGTACGCTCCGGCGAGAGGAAACGTTCGAACATGAGGCCGTTCTCGAGCGGGTCGAAGGTGGTGATGTCCATGGCATAGGCAACGATGGCGCCAGCAGCCGAACCACGACCGGGCCCTACGCCGATGCCGTTCTGCTTTGCCCAGCGCACGTACTCGGCTACGATGAGGAAGTAGGCTGCGAAGCCCTTGTCGCAGATGACCTTGTACTCGAACTCGAAGCGCTCCTTGATGGAGATGCCGTTGATGGTCTTTGTTTCCCAATCCGCGCCGTAGCGCTTCGCAAGGCCCTCTTCGCACTCACGACGGAACTGGCTCTCATGCGTCTCGCCTTCGTCCAGCAACGGGTAGCGCGGGAGGATGATCTTGCCCCACTCGAGCTCGACATCGCACTTTGCGGCGAGCTCAACGGTATTGTCGCAAGCTTCCTGGCAGTACGGGAACAGCGCGCGCATCTCCTCCTCGGTCTTCATGTAGAACTCCGAGCCCTGCATGCGCATGCGGTTGGGATCGTCGACCTTGGAGTTCATACCGATGCACATCATGATGTCCTGCACCGGTGCGTCCTCGCGCGTGAGATAGTGGAAGTCATTGGTAGCGATGACCTTGACGCCGATTTGCCGCGCAATCTCGATGAGCTGGCGATCAAGCTGCTCGTCGGTGAGGCCGGAGTCCGTGGTGATGCCATGGTCTTGGATTTCGATATAGAAGTTGCCCGGTTCGAAGGTGTCACGGAAGGTCTCCGCCCAGTGGAGCGCGTTATCCATCTCACCGCGGTCGATGCACTTGGGGATGATGCCCGCAATGCACGCCGAGGTAGCGATGAGCCCCTCACGGTGGCGACGCAGGTTGTCCAAGGTCACGCGGGGCTTATAGTAAAAGCCTCCGACCGCCGCCTCGGAAACCGTTTGCATGAGGTTCACGTAGCCAGCTTCGTTGCGGGCGATGAGAATCATATGGTAGAGCTCGGGCTTGCGGTCGCGGGCAAGCGTCTCGTCCGGCGTAAAGTAAACCTCGCACCCAAAGATGGGCTTGATCACGTAGGGCTTGACGGCGTCAAGCGAGCCCGAGCGCTCCCACTCCTCGAGGTCGCGCAGATGCTGCGCGGCGCCACGCGGGTCCTTCTCTTGATCCGGCGCCTCGAGCTCGGAGGCACGCCCCGCTTCCAAGAGTTTCTTGTCGTTGTTCCACACGCGGCGCTCAGGTGACTTCTTGTTGTACGCATCGCACGCTAGACCAAGCTCGGGAATACCGTACATATATCCATGATCCGTGAGCGCCACGGCGGGCATGCCCAGTTCGACCGCCCGATCGACCATATCTCCGACGCGAGTCGCGCCGTCGAGCATGGAATACTCTGAGTGGTTATGCAGGTGAACGAAAGCCACAGGTACTCTCTCTCCTCGAAACGTGCTGGTACAGCTGACATGCAAGATCTGGAAGCGAGAGCAGGCTACGATTCTGGAATGGCCCTCCGTTCCGGTACCCGATTCTACCGCAGCGGGCGGACCGCTTGGAGGGTGCCGCCGCGGCTCGCGGAAGCACCATAGCGTGTTCGATATCAACCGCTGGCCCTTGGGAGCCAAGCTCATAGTATTACGGTAGACGCGAAATGAACCGGAGGCAGTTCGTTTGTCTTGGCGGTGGATATTATCCGACTCGAGAAGTAGACCGCACAATTGCAAACCGCCTACCTGCGAACACTCCGGCTAAGCAGGCTTGGATACTGGGGGTGCTCGCGGTTTTACCACCGCCAAGACGCACGAACTTGAAGAACGCCTCGCGATAGGGCAGGCATACGATGCAAAAGGCTGCCCCGAACGGAAAAGAGGGAGCAATCTAAGATGATTGCTCCCTCCCCTGTTGCTAGATACCGGGACAGCCGATGGCTAGAGACGGTAGGTCACCGTCTGGGGCTCGCCAGGACGTCCGGGGTCGTCAACCTCAACGCGTACAAACACGAGCGACACGCGATCGTACCCCGCCTTGTGGAGTACATCAGCATAGACACGCGCCTGAAGCGCATGCTTCTCCTGCAAGCACTCAGGCGTCTCTGCTGGAGAGCCACCGGTCTTATAATCAAGCACGAGCGCTTCGGCGGGACGCGCGGGATCGGTGCAGAGCACGTCGATTGCACCCTCCGCATACATGCCAAAGGATTCGCGGAACTCATCCAGCCCCAGTGAAAAGAAGGGCACCTCGGCGCGCACCTGCGACCAAGACCGCATAAGGGCTCGTACATCCGAGCGCTCCCAGCGCACAAGCGCAGCCTCGAGCCGTGAACGTTGCGCAGCGGTAACGCCCCAGAAACGGCAAAGCGCATCTATGCGCGTTGCGGGAACCGTCTCGGCACCCGTCTCGATAAGCCATTGGGCTGCCGCATGGAAGGCTGAACCGAGCGCCGTAGGATCGCCGTCGCCGCTGGTAGAAACGGCGCCCCCGTAGGACGGAGCGGCGCTAGCGCCCCTGTTGCCCCGAGCGACGCCGGCGGCATCCGGGTTCGCCCGCATGACCTCCTCAATGGTAAGAACATCATCGTCGGAGGGTGCGACGGGCGCGTTTCGATCTTCAAGCTCCGCGTGGGACATCGCCGCTATGGAGGAGTAGCTGTACGAGTCGCGCTGCCGAGCGGAAGCTGGAACCATGGAGATCTCCACGAGCTTGGGTTCGGCTAGCAACACCGTGCGATCAGCGCAGGCAGCTTCATCAGTAGCGGCATCCTGCTCATCCAGGACGGCTGGCGGCAGGTAATCCGCAGCCGAGAACTCGACCTGCGGCCTCTTCACCCCTTTCTTCTTGGCAGGATAGACAAGATCATCCAGCAGAACCATCTGGAAATCGCCGGGGTGCGCATCGGGGAATGCAAGTCGGTCGCTACCCAGATCCGGCAGGCCTGCTAAATCCTCGTGTCCGGGGAGAATCCGTGAGAGAACCTCCCCAACAAGCGAGGTTGCGTGCCCGGGTTCGAGCTCGGAGGCATAGCGCGCACCAAGGGCGAGGATCGCAACCTCGCGAGCGCGCGTGATGGCAACATAGAGCAGACGCGCCGCTTCCTCATAGTCAAGCCCGATATTCTCGCGCCGCATATATGCGAAAGCCTGAGCGGCGGAAGCGGGAATCACCTTTTGACGCTCACCAGCGTCAGCAGCCTGCTTCTCCAAGTCATTCAATGAACCCATGGCATCCTTCAGCAGGCTCTCATCGGTTGCGAGCTCAAAACGATTGGGAAGCGCCACCCAAGCTGTAACCCCATCGCGATCAAGCATCTGGATCCGATCCTTGTTCGCTTGGATGCCGTCGCATTCAGCAACGGCTACAACCGGGAACTCGAGACCCTTGGAGGCGTGCACCGTCATGATGCGCACCGCGTCCTCGTCCTCCCCGGACAGCGTCGCCGGAGACTCTTTCATATTTGCGATGTGGCTGGCGAATGCATCGGCCACCAGACGCGGCGAGAAAGCGCGGCCCACCTCCTCTTCCTCGACGATTGCTATCGCCTTCAAAAGGTTCGCGGCAACGGCACGCTCCTGTGCCCCGCCTTGCTCGAGGCGAGCGAGCCATCCCGACTCGGAAACCGCGTCGCGCACGATGGCAGACATCGGATCGCGCCCGACACGCTCCTGGGCACGGCCGAGCACATCGCGCATGCGCTCGACGAGCGGCAGGGAGCCGAAATCGTCGAGAATCTCGGCGGAGAGCAGCACGTCACCGGTGATGGTCCTGCTATCAATCGCACCGGTCTCGGCGTCCACGCAGGTCGAAAGCGCGAGGAGCTCCGTTGCACCCAAGCAGAACATGGGCGAGGTGATAAGCGGCGTGATGCCGCGTTCACCATCGTCAGGATTCGCAAGAAACGCCAGCAATGCGGATATGACCCCGACCTCGGGGGCGCGACGGTACACCGAGGTTCCGCCCGAGACCACGCATGGCATGCCCGCCCGGCGGATGGCATCGGCGTAGACGTCCGCCTTCGAAAGGCGCGCCATGAGAATGACCATCTCGCTTGGCTTGAACCCCTCGGCATCACGCAGGTGCGTAAAGCGCTCCGCTATCGCGGCCGCCTTGACGGCGGAGCGGTCATCCGAGGTTCCCCCCACAGCGAGAACGGCCTGACGCCGCGATGTCTCTGCGGAGACCTGACGAGCCCCCTTGCGCTTACCTTCCCCGCATGAGACGAGATGAAGGAAATCGCGACCAAGGGGATTATCCTTGCCGCCCTCGAAGATGCGGTCGGCAAACGAGAGAATGTCCGCATGGCTTCGATAGTTCACATCGAGGTCACATACGACGCCATCGCGCTCAACTTCTTCCTTCTTGCCGCGAAACACCGAGACATCCGCTCCACGAAAGCGGTAGATGGATTGCTGGGCATCTCCCACCGTACAAAGCTCGCGACCATCGGGGCTGCAGAGCAGGCGCACAAGCTCGACCTGCTGTTGAGCGGTGTCTTGGAACTCGTCGACCATGACCATCTTGAAGCGACCGGAGAACTCCCTGCGAATGCGCTCGTCATTGTTGAGCGCATCGAAAGCGCGCGTGAGCAGGTCGTCGTTATCGAGAATCGCCTGATCAGCTTTAAGGGCATCGTATTCGTCACGCACCTGCTCGACGAGGGGCATGAGCTCGTCAAGGGCGCTAGCGCGAGCAGCGAGGTAGGCGTCGGCGAAAAACGCGGGACGCGCTGCGCGCACCTCCTCCACCGCGGTTTTCTCGTCCTTGCCCATGCCTTTTCCGCGTAGCGAGAGCTCGCCAGCCGCTTCATAGCAAGCGCGCAGGTCATCGCAGGTGCGAGGAGACGCAAGATAGGCGTTGATCGCATCGAGCGCGACGCGCGCGGCAGAAGCATTTGCATACGAGGGGGTCTCTGCAATGGCACGGTATGCCTCGAGGATGGAACGCGGCGACGGCGCAGGATCGATCTCGCGGAATGCGGAAAGGCCGCCCACCGTCGCAGAGACCCTCGCCAAGATGGCAACGAGGATCGAGAACAAGCTATCCAAACCCTGGGAGGGGCCGCCAGCCCCCTCGAGCGCGAAGGCGTCGAGTATCTCAGAGAACGTCCCGGTGCCCTGGGCGTCATCGGCTGCAACGCGACGAACTACATGCTCAACGGCAAGGCGCTTGAGGTCGTCGGCATAGCCGACGACGGTGAATGCGGGGTCTACGCCCACATCGAGCGCGTGAGCGCGGATGATACGCGAGCACATTCCGTGGATCGTCGAGATCCACGCGTCGTCGACCTTCTCTGCCTCGACCTCCATGCCCTCATCAATGAGCGCTGAGCGGATTCTCTGCTTGAGTTCTGCTGCCGCCTTCTCGGTAAACGTGATGGCGAGCACCTGGTCGATGCTTTCCAAGAACGGCTCGGGACGATTGGGGTCGCGCCAAAGCTCGCGCGGTTTGGAGCCGGGGCGCAAAGCGTGCATGATGCGCTGCGTAAGGGTGAACGTTTTGCCGGATCCGGCACCGGCGGACACGAAGAGCGGCCCTTCCAGGGTGCGGACGATCCGCTCCTGCTTGGGCTCGAGCTGGATACGCGCCATCAGCGCCTCCTCTCGCACATCGTAAGCGGGCAGTACGTGCAGGAATCCGAGGCGGGCGCTGGCGCTATGCGGCCTCTCTCGAGGGCATCGAGCTCAGATGCGATCGCTTGCTCTACCTGATCGAGCAAGCTGGTGAAAGCCATGGTCCCGTCGTGCAGAGCACTACGCGAGCGCGGCGACTTGACACCCGGGAACCCCGAAACCTTATCATGGGGGAACGAGGGAGGTTCGCTGTCTGCAAGGGTGTCGGTAACTTGACCGGCGACCTGAGGCCCGCGCGTCCCTAGGTAAAGCGCGCCTTGGGCGGAGCCGAACCCCATGCACTGGAGCGCCTGAGCATAGATGAGGGTTTGCACCTTGGGAGCCTTATCGGCATCGCGGCCCGGAAGCCAGGCGGCATCGAGCTCATGGCCTTCCTCGAGCGTCATAGTTGGGTCGGCGCAAGAAAGCGCCGCAACCGAGGAGCGGTTCTTGTAGTCGATCACGACGAAGCGATCTCGCTCGCAGCGCTCGGGGAAGCTCCCGACGCGAATACCGGCGGCAGGGGCAACGTCGATGCGGTCGATCCGCCCGCCAAGGGGGCGTCCTGCATAAGCGATACCCTCCTTGTCGAAGGCGTACTCGAACCAGGCAGGGATAAAACCGGGCATGAGGTCCGCCTCATGCCGCACCACTTCGTGCAGCACAGGCAGCATGGACTCGATCTGGTTGCGTTCAAGCTCGTCAAGGGGTACGAGCGGACCGCGAATCGCCCGAGGGCGCTCCTCGCGCGCATACTTGCCATGCGTATACTTGCCGCGCGCATGGTCGGCGCGCATCTCGGCGAACGCGAGGTCCATCTGCATCAAGCAAGCATCCAGATTGCCGCTATCGACGCGAACGAAGCCCTCCTCTTGGAGGCGCTCGTGGAATCGCTGCATCACATCATGCACGAAATTGCCCATCTCGATGGGCCCAAAACCCACGTCGAGCCGTCTCGTAGCCGCACGGTTGCCCACCAGCCAGCTATACGGGCAAGCAAGATATGCTTCAATCTGCGAGGCAGAGAGCGTGCGCGGCACCTCCACCCCGCCCATGCTGCGCGTAGGCAGCAGCAAGAACCGCGCGAGATCGGGAGCCAGACTATACGCCGAGGGAACCGTTGCCTCGACGAGACGCGCGCCCGCACCGCCCGCAGGGTCGAGGTTGGCGAACAGCGCCCCCTCGTGCGGAAGCTCGGACACCACAGAAGCATCGTTGCCCAAAGCAGCTTTGAGCTCATCGTATGCGAGCGCGGCGTAGCGCTCGTCGCCATTGCGGTCGTGAGCCGTGTGCGCGAGGACCGCAGAACGCCCCGCAGAGCACGCCCGCCGCATCTGGATACGATGGCGTACCGATGATCCAGCCTGGATTCCTTGGCAGTCGAGCTTGGCGGCGAGCATATCGAGCGGCGTCTCGCGGCGAGCAAGCGGGTACGCGTCCGCGTCCATGTCGATGAGGACGACGGCGTCGAACGTGCCTGCCGTGCGCCGTGCGAGCTCTTCCGCGCTCAAGAAAAGAACGTGCCCGCAACGCCTGCCGGCATCCGCTGCAGCAACCTCGTCGAGACCGACTGCAAGACCCGGCAGGGCGAGAAGTGCCTGGGCCTCGGACACGCCAAGGCGCCGAGCGATATCCATGAGGGCGTTGGCAGCATCGAGCGCGGAGAGCTCGGCCGTGAGCGCGGCGCGCCCCTCTTGGCCAAACGCGTGCGCGCCGGCCGCGGCAGCAACCTTTGCCATGAGGGAAAGCGCGCGAGCAGGATGGCCTGCTGCAAGGGCCTCGGGGACCGCCGCCACGGCAATGGACCTAGGTTCGCGCCCCTCTTCCTCCGCTAGCTTGCGCTCGCGGTTCGCCTCCCTGCTTTCCAAGCTCTTGAGTTCAGCCATGAGCGCTGCGGCATCGAGCTTGCGCGTCTTGCGCAAACGGCTATCGAGCATGCGAGCGATGCGGGGAGCTGCATGCGACAGACCCGAGAACGGCGAGCGGATCCAGTCGGGCACCTCCGGAGCAGGCCACCACGAACTCGGCTCCTCGGATTCCATGCGACGGAGGAGGTCCTCAAAAGACGAGAGCACCTGGCCTGCACGCGTGTCCTCAAACGGCAGTCGCACCGTGAGCTCCGAGCACATGCCGTGAATCGCCAGACGGGGCGCCAACATGCGGTATGCAGCAACGGGATCTGGCGCGGCGACCGCAATCGCCGGCGCACCCGAAGCGGATGCGGTGGTGCCCGCAAGGAATTCACCAGCAGCGTTGGTTGCAGGCGAAGCCGCGGATTCGACGGAGCGAACAATAAGTCCCGCGTATGCATTAGCCCGGGCAGAAGGGCCGGCAATCTCGGCGAACTCCAGACGGGAACCGGGCAACACGGCGGACGAGCGTCCACTGGGATCGGTTGCCGCACCATCGCTGGAAAAACCGGTCGCGGCAGGAGCGCCGGATGCGTTCTGGTCGACGCAGCTTGCACCCGCCAAACCTGAATGATGCATTTGCTCGAGGTGAACGGACGCGCATCCGAAACGCTGCTCAAGGCTACCGACGACATCGGCAGCAAGCTCATCCTCGATGAACGCCAGCGGAGCGGTCTGCGCACAAGCGTCGAACAGGCAAAGCAGGTATTCCGGCATATCGTCGAGGGCACGGACAGCTACAGCATGCACGCCGGGCACGCCCCCTTCGCCCTCATGAGCCAGAATAACGGCTGCCTGCGAGAGCTCGACGAGGCCAAGCTCCTCCAGGCGCCGGATGTATTTTGAGAGCAGGCCGAGCATCGCCTGCTCAGAAGCGGTTAGCGAGGCACCGTCGCACGACGAAACAAATGGAAGATGGAGCCGCGCGGCAGCGGCGAGCATCTCCAGCGAACCGGTCGTGAACGGCAGCGATCCACCGGAAGCAGTTGCCGAGGCATCTCCAAGAAGCTGCGCCAAGACGAGGCGGCGTTCGGCAGGCTCGACGATCCGACGGCCATCGCCTGAGAGCTCCCACAGCGCGGAAACCCATGCGGACGGCGTGACTACGTCGATGCCAATGCCCGCGCCCGCATCCGCGAGCGCTCGACGGCACGCGTCGCGCATGCCGGCATGCGGAACCACAAGCGTCACACGACCGTGTACCCCGCTGAGTTCGCGAAGGAGCTCGATCTCTTGCGCATCAGGGCGGACACCGATGACCGTGTCGATAATCTGAACCGCCATAACCCTCCCTCTCTCGGTATGCACCATCCTACACGCCCATGCGGACAGATGGAGCGAGACCAAACGGAGAGCCGGTTTGCCGGCGCAAGGGGATTCATCCGACGCGGCGTTCCATGATGTAGTCATCCATGATGAAACCGCAGCCTATATCGGTTTCCACGGCGTCGATCACCGCGAAGCCATTGCCCTCGTACGCGCGTATGCCCAGCTCGTTACCCTTGTTCACCGTGAGGTACATGGCAGAAAGCCCGCGCTCGCGGCACAGGGCGTCGTAGAAGCGTACGACGGCGCTCGCGAAGTGTTTGCCGCGCTCGGCGGCGAGCAGGTAGATCTTGGAGACGAAGAATCGGTTGGTCGCGGGTTCAACGCAACCACCCGTATAGCCCACCACGCGGCCGTCCTCGGCCGAGCGCAGAAGCCAGTAGTCGTAAGCGTGCTCCCGCATGTCTCGCTCGATCGCCGAGCGCGACTGGAAGCGATCAATCATATACTCCGTCTGGCCGCTTCCCAGCCGGTCGGTCCAGAACTCGCGCCAAATGCTGCCTGCAAGCTCGGCGAGCTCCTCCACATCCCGGGGTCCCACCGCCTCGAAAACGATTTCCTCGCCGCTCATTCGCCGTCGCCCTGCTTGATGAGTACCTGGCGGTAACCGCCGTACTCGCCGTTCAAGGCCTTGGATACGCGGCTCACCGTAGTGGACGATGCGCCCGTCTGCGCCTGGACCTCAAGGTAGGACTCACCCTGGTCGAGGCAACGCGCAACATGCAAACGCTGGGCGAAATCACAGAACTCCCGCGGAGTGAGCAGGTCGACGAGGAACGTCTCTATCTCACGCTCGCCATCAAGCAGCGTGAAGGCGTGAACCAGCTGTCGCACGTCCTCGCGCTCCAGCATCGTCTCGATATTCATGCAACACCACCAGACATCCGAATCCCAACGCAAAGCGCCAAGGCGCAGCGAAAGCAGTGTAGCACACCACCAAACTAAAGTGCAGCGCCTGCCCCCGCCTACCCTACGGCAACCCTTCCAGCAAGCCCGCTCGTCCAGCGCACCCGACCGCATTCATCGACCGTGAGCGCCTCGATGCCCGAGACCCCCTCCGCAAAATCAATTCCTCCCTGGGCGCCGAGCATGAGCACCGTGGTTGACCAACCATCGCAGTCGAGCGAGCGCTCGGCCACGACGGTCGCACTCGCGGCGTCGGTCACCGCGGGCATACCGGTACGCGGGTCGAGAATGTGATGATAGGTGACCCCGCCGCGTGAGAAGCGGCGCTCCCGGGTTCCGCTTGTGACCACTGACCCCGCATCGAGCTCGATGACCGCGCAATGCCTGCCCGGGTGGAGCGGATCGGCGATGCCGATATGCCACGGCATGGGATTCCCGCACGCGCCATCTGGCGCGCTCTCCCCGCTGCAAGAGGTATCGTTCTTGCAACCGGCTGCGTTTTCGGCAGCGATCGCTGCCCCGGGCGCGCTGCCGCGCACGACCACATTGCCGCCCAGATTGAGCGCCATACGGTCGATTCCGCAAGCCGCAAGGAGGCCTGCAAGGTCATCGGCTATGTAGCCTTTGGCGATACCGCCTAGGTCGAGCACGGCCTTGGGGTCGCGGATCGCGAGCCAGGGAGCGACGGCATCCGCAGGCGAAGCCTCGACGGCTTCCACGCCCACATGCCCGAGCGCATCAGCGAGCGCACGGCGGGAAGGCACGATGCCTGCATGGAAATCCCACAGCGACGTCACCGTGCCCATCGTGATGTCGAAGCAGCCGCGGCTCCCCGCGCAATAAGGGAGCGCCAAACGAACAAGCTCGGCTGTCTCCGGCGCAACCGGCACCGGGTCGGGCGACGCGGCGTGAGCACGGGAAATGTCGGATGAGGGGTCGGTACGGGAGAGGAGGCGCTCGAAGTGCCGGCAACGCGCGACGCACGCGGCAAGGGCGTCATCGGGCGCGGCGGCATCGTCTGGAACAACGCTCCCGCAACAAGAGGCTCGATCGCGCGCTACGGCACGGCAGTCAGGATCGATGTGAAACGAGCGCTTTCCGGACCCGACACGCGCAAGCCGCTCGCCCTGCTTTCCGCAGGATGGATAAACCTGCAGATCGATAATGGTATCGAAGCAGGTGAACCGCACAGCTCGGGTGCCCTCCGGCCCGGAACGGAACCGCACGGCGCTTCCCTCGCCCATATCCTCCCCCATTTCTCCACAGCCCTACGCGTCAATCCAGCTGCCGGGTAGGGCATAATCTCGTTCGAAACGTACCAGCCATCCGCTTGCGAGGACCTCATGACGTTTTTGCTCAACTGGCTCTTCACCTCGATCGCCATCGCGATCGCCGACTACATCGTACCCGGCATCTTCGTTATGGGTGCTGCAGAGGTATGGCTCTGCTACGTATTCACCGGACTCTTCCTTTCGCTTGTGAACTCGATCGTCAAACCGATCATGACGTTGCTTTGCCTTCCGCTCACGATCATCACGCTCGGCATCTTCCAGCTCGTGGTGAACGGCCTCATGCTTCAGCTCGCGAGCTCGCTCTCGCTCAACCTGCTCGAGGCGGGTATCGTCATCGACGGATTCGGCGCTGCGTTTGGCGGAGCCATCATCGTAAGCATCATGTGTACGATCTTGGGAGTACGCAAATCTTAAGTGGATGCACGCATCCAACATGCATGTGCCATCATAGCCGTGGCCCACGATGGGTACAGACCCACAAGGAATAATCCGGCGGAGCGCTGCCCCGCCGTCGCCTAAGGAGGTTTACATGGGGAAGATCTATACCTCGATCGACCAGCTTATTGGTAGGACACCGTTGCTCGAGCTCACCAACATCGAGCGCGAGGATGCGCTCGGCGCGCGCGTCCTCGTGAAACTCGAAAGCTTCAACCCGGCAGGCTCGGCAAAGGACCGCATCGCCCGCGCCATGATCGACGCTGCCGAAAAGGCGGGCGCCATCCGCCCGCACGAGGGCTACACGATCATCGAGCCCACATCGGGCAACACCGGCGTGGGGCTCGCCTCCGTCGCCGCAGCACGTGGCTACAGTGTCATCATCGCCATGCCCGAGACCATGAGCGTCGAGCGCCGGCAGCTCATGCGCGCCTACGGCGCCGAGCTCGTGCTCACCCCAGGAGCCGAGGGAATGGCAGGTGCCATCGCCCGCGCGGAAGAGCTCCAGCGCACCACGCCCAAGAGCATCCTGGCCGGGCAGTTCGTGAATCCCGCGAACCCAGCCGCGCACCGCGCCACCACCGGTCCCGAGATCTGGGAGGATACCGACGGCGAGGTCGACATCTTCGTCGCGGGCGTAGGCACGGGCGGCACCATCACCGGCGCAGGCGGCTACCTCAAGGAGCGCAATCCCGACGTGCGCGTGGTTGCCGTCGAGCCGGCAGACTCCCCTGTGCTCTCGGGCGGAGCGGCTGGCCCGCACAAGATCCAGGGCATCGGCGCGGGCTTCGTGCCCGAGGTGCTCGACACCGACGTCTACGACGAGATCATGACCGTTTCGAGCGATGATGCCTTTGCGACCGGCAAGCGCCTCGGCGCAACCGAGGGCGTGCTCGCGGGCATCTCCTCCGGCGCGGCGCTCTGGGCGGCGCTCGAGCTTGCCCGCAGGCCGGAGAACGAGGGCAAGACCATCGTGGCCATGCTGGTGGACACCGGCGAGCGCTACCTCTCGACACCCCTTTTCGCGTAAGTCCGCGAAAGCATGCAGGGGATGGGAACAAAGCGCGTCCTTGTGGCGCTGAGCGGAGGGGTCGACTCGAGCGTAGCAGCCTACCTGCTCAAAGAGCAGGGCTTTGAGTGCATCGGCGTGACCATGCGACTCTATGACGAGGACACGCCGGGACGAGGGCGCGCCTGCGGCAACGAAGCGGACATCGCCGACGCAAGCGCGATCGCGCGGCGCCTGGACATGCCCTTCCATGTGCTGGACCGCCGTGAAGCCTTTGAGCGCGATGTCATCAAGGCGTTCGTCGAGGCCTATGAGCAGGGGCTCACGCCCAACCCCTGCGCGGTTTGCAACCGCGCCATCAAGTTCGGCGCTCTGCTGGATCACGCTCGCGAGCTGGAGTGCACCCATCTCGCTACCGGCCACTACGCGCGCGTTACCGCACGCGACGGATGCGGCGGGCGCGTCTTCGACCTGCTCAAGGCGCACGATCGCACCAAAGACCAAAGCTACTTCCTCTACGGGCTCTCCCAAGAGGCGCTCGCCCGGGTGATTTTCCCTCTGGGTGAGCTCGTCAAGGACCGCGACGTGCGGCGCATCGCCGAGGAGCAAGGCTTCGCGAACGCGCGCAAGCGCGACAGCCAGGGCATTTGCTTTGTTCCCAACAATGACTTTGCCGCCTTCATCGAGCGGCGGCGCGGCCGTGAGCTGGCGCAGGGCCCCATCGTCGACACTGCGGGCAACCTGCTGGGAACGCATCGCGGTGCCATTCGCTATACCGTGGGGCAACGCAAGGGACTCGGCGTCGCAGCGGCCCATCCGCTCTATGTCACCCGCATCGATGCGCGGTCAGGGACCGTCACCTTAGGCAACGAGGACGATCTGTACGCAAGCGCCCTCATTGCCGACTCGTGGACCTGGTGCGTCCCCGCCGTCGAGGGCGCCTCCATCGTCGCTACCCGTGACAGCGAGCAAGACGCCCCCACGCTACAAGTGCGTATACGCTACCACCAAGAGGGTCAGGCGGCGCGGCTCGCCATCCCGGACCCCAATGAGGCCGCCGGCACGCAGGGCGAAGCGCTTCACATCTCATTCGATGAACCCCAGCGCGCCATCGCCCCCGGACAGTCCGTGGTCGCCTACGATGGAGAACGAGTGCTCGGCGGCGGTCGCATCGTTCGTGCGCTCTAAGGGCAAGAGCGTCCGAGGACAGCCGCGTAAAAGCTCCGGCCATATGCGGGGCGACGTCAGTTGCAGTGGCGCCAAGCAGGGTCGGTAAGCGCTCGTGCAAGGCCCAGCCCCAAGGGCAGGAACAGGATGATCATCACCGCGCGGAAGATCCACTCCATAGACCCCACCACATCAACGGTGCCCATAAAGTAGACCGCGCGATACAGGTAGAGCCCCGGCACCATGATCACGATGGATGGAACCGTGATGGATATGCGCGGGAACCCCAAGCGGCGCACCACGACCGAGGCCAGAAGCCCCGCAGCGAGCGCGCCCACGAAGGCCGCCGCCTCGGGCGTGACGCCCGTATCGACGAGCGTCAACCGCAGCGTGTTCGCGATAGCACCCACCCCGCCGGCTGTTGCCGCCATGGACGCCGGCGAGTTGAACAGCACCGAGAATCCAAAAACGCCCACGAAGCTCATCGCGATGCGGAGCGCCGCAAGCGCGAGCGGGCTCAAGCCGAGGGGTTGGAACTCATCGGGTCTGAGGCCTACGAACGAGGATATGAGCCAAGCGACGAGCGTCGCCGTGACGATGATGGAAAGCGCGTAGACCAGCCGCTCGGTGCCGGAGCGCAAATCGAGCTTTGCGATGTCGAGGCCGCTGCTGATAAGCGGAAACCCGGGAATCACGAAGAGCATGGCGCCGATATAGCCCGCGTTGTAATCGAGCGCCGCGGGCACGGCAAAACCTATGAGGCGCTGCACCGCGAGATACACCATGCAAGCCGCTGCAACCCCGCACCCCACGCACGCCAGATGCGTCAGGTGCCGGTCGAGCATGATGCGCCGCACGTAGCCACCCACGCCCGCCCCCGCGAACGCGCAAGCCATCTCGATGGGTCCACCACCGAGCAAAAAGACGAAGGCAGCACACGCCGCCGCAGCGCCGAGGGCCGCCTGCCAAGGCGCGTAGCGCCCCTTTGCATGTTCGATCTCATCCATAAGCTCGTGGAACCTACCGACCGTGAAGCCCGCGCCCTCCGATTCGATGCGGCGAACGAGTCGCTCCATGTTCCAGATGCGCTCGGTATTGACGCCGGTCGTAGGAAGGGAGACGACCTCTGAGAACGACCCGGTCTCATCAAAGCAGCTGCACTCGATCGAGGTAAGGCTCACATCCGAAGAGCAGGTGATGTCGAGCACCTTAGCCGTTGCGTTCATCGCCTCGCGCACGCGCCATGCACCCGCCCCGCCAGCGAGCAGCAGCAGGCCCACACGGCACACGATGGACGACTTATCAGGCAGGCTCGCCTGCATAGCGAGGCTATCGTGAGCATCGAGCACCTCGTGCCAATGAACGGTCATATGGTTGCGCTGCGAGAGCCTGGTATGACGCGTGCGATGCACGCCTGCGTGATGCGCCCTTCGCGTGGGCTCGGCGCCTCTTGCGCCCGCTTCCCTTTGAGCCATGGCCGCTCCTATCCCTCGGACACTGGCGACGCGCCGGCGGAGAAGGCGCCGGGCGCACGATCATCTTGAGGATACGCCATCGAGGCACCTTCTGACCCGAAGACGCCTGCGGGTGAAATGTCGAATGGGAAGGTGCCGCACCGATTGAACGCGGCGATGAACATGCGTATGGCGTTCGAGGGCGTCGTGCCCACCTGTTGGGTCGCTGCCGCGAAGGCCGCCTTTTCCTCAGGCAAGACCTTCGCGACAACTGGGGTCATATGCTCTGCCATAGAACTACCTCTGTAGAGCGATGGGGCTGCGTTTGCTTGGACACGGCGGCATGTGCCGACGTTGCACTACCACCTGCCATCCGGCGCCATGCCGCCGTGCCCAAGCGTGGTTCGTTTCTAGTATGTTGGTATTACAAAGTATTACTTAGTATTACCCCTGTGGATAGAATAGCGTCTTTGCCTCCTTCTGACAACAGCGCATCGAAGATTGTTCACGCTCCGTGTAGAATGTGGGCGCGACTGCTTGCAAGGGCGGCCGCATCAAGCACCATCCATTCGCCCGCCGCGTCGCAACAAGACCCGACGGCCCGTCCCTGAAAGGGGCACCATGTCCAACCAGCGTCCGCTCATCCTCGTATCAAGCTCCGCCACCGAGTACCTTGGCGAGCCTGCGCTACGCCTATCGGAGAACTACGCGGACGCCCTTGTCATGGCAGGCGGCTTGCCTGTAGTCGCCCCGCTCTGCGGCGACCTCTCCATCTACGATGATTTGCTCGACCGGGTAAGCGGCCTTATGCTCACGGGCGGTGCCGACATCGATCCCGCCTGCTACCGCGCCGCGCTCGCCCTTGACGAGCAGGCTATCGAGCAAGGCGAGCGAGCAGTGCACGAGACCACGCCCGCACGCGATGACATCGAACTGCATCTGCTCGCCGAGGCGGAGCGCCGGAACATGCCCATCTTGGGCATCTGCCGCGGCCTCCAGATCATCAACGTCGCACACGGCGGCACGCTCTACCACGACCTTCCCGCTCAGCACGCGCCCGAACCCGGCACGCTCGCCATCACGCACGACGCCTATATGGACGGCCGCATCTCGCATGGGATTACCATCGAGGAGGACTCCCTCCTCGCTCGCACGGTGCAGGCGACGGAGCTCATGGTGAACTCGCTCCATCATCAGGCGGTGCGCGACGTTGCCCGCGGCTTTGTGTGCACCGCCTGCGCGTCGGACGGGGTTATCGAGGCTATCGAGAACCCCTCCTACCCCTACATGCTCGCCGTGCAGTGGCATCCCGAGTACCACGCGTCGACCGAGCCCATGTCCCTCATCTTCCGCTCGTTCGTCTCGGCTGCACGGGAATGGCGCGCCTAGGCTCGCACGCCACGACGCCGTCGCATACAGCGGGTCTGTCGCCTACGTGAAGCGCCTGCCACGACCACCGAGGTCGTAGCAGGCGCTTGCTTGCTTCCCTATAAACGCAGGCGCGTACTATGCGCGAATTCCCCCACGATCGCCCGGGCGACGGCGCGTACGGGAACGCTCGATGCGATCCGTATTGCGGGCAGGGTGACCTTGCGTAGGCGATGCCGCCTGACCCTGAGCGCCCATCCGGGCTGTTGAGCGCTTACGCCGCGAACGGGCGCTCGTCCGATGCTCCCCCGCCTGCGAGGCGCCGGAGTTCCGCTCTCCACGAGCATCGTCGCCTACGCGCACACGCGCTTTTCCGGCGCGCTTGGGGCGAGCGGGACGGGGCGCCGAACCACCGTCTGCGGGCTTGGCGGCCGAGCGCTTCTTGCGCGAGGTGGACTTACCGCGCTTCGTCTTCTTCTTGCGCCCTGCGCCCGGTTCGCGCTCGGGGTCGACCATCGGAGGGTTCTCGCCCAAGTCGAGCCCCTCCGAATCGTAGAGCTGAGCGGTCTTGCCCATGAGGCCTTCGATTGCGTAGAACTCGCTTACATCCTGCTCCGTGACGAAGGTGACCGACCAGCCCGCCTCGCCGGCGCGCCCGGTGCGGCCGATGCGATGGATGTAGTCGGTCGGTTCGCTCGGAACGTCGAAATTGACCACATAGCGGACGTCGGTGATGTCGATGCCACGGGCCAGGACATCGGTCGCCACGAGCACATCGACCTTGCCATCGCGAAACGCCTTGAGCGCGCGCTCGCGCTGTGCCTGGCTGCGGTCGCCATGGATGGCAAGAGCGGAGATCTCGCGGCGGGCGAGGCGCTTGCAGCAGGTGTCAGCGCGGCGCTTGGTCCGCACGAACACGATCGCCCGTTCGGTACCCTCGCGCTTCAGGACCTGCGCGAGGAGGCCGTTTTTCGCCTCAAGCGAAACGGGCAGCACGTATTGGTCGACCGTGTCGGCTGTGGAGGCAGGGGGCGCGATCTCAACGCGAACAGGGTTGCGCACGAGATCGGTAATGCCCTTGAGCGCCCGGTCGTCGAGGGTAGCGGAGAACAACAGCGTCTGCCGCTCCGCCGGCGTGCACGCCACGATCTTGCGCACCGAGGGGAGGAAGCCCATGTCGAGCATGCGATCCGCCTCGTCGAGCACGAGCGTGCGCACCTCGCTTAGGTTGCAGGAGCCCTGGTCGATAAGGTCGATAAGGCGGCCGGGCGTGGCAACCAGAACATCGCAGCCCCGCTTGAGGGCGCTGCGCTGCGGGTTGTAGCCGACGCCTCCAACCACCGTAACGGCGCTATGGTGAGTGCGACGCGCGATCGTGGTACACACCTCATCGATCTGCTGCGCAAGCTCTCGCGTGGGCGTGATGACGAGCATGAGCGGGCCACGACCGCGGCCGCGCTTGCGTTCCGCGGCAACATGCCCGAGCTGATCGAGCGCGGGCAGCAGAAAGGCAGCGGTCTTGCCCGTTCCGGTTTGCGCCGCAGCGAGCAAGTCGCGTCCAGCAAGCACCTCGGGGATCGCCGCCGCCTGGACGGGTGTGGGCTCCTCGTAGCCCATGTCCCGCACGGAATCGAGAACCGTATCGGACAGGCCCAGGTCCTCGAAGCGGACGGGGCTGCCGTCGAAATCGTTAGGCATATGCATCCATTCCATTCCCAACCCATGGGAAAACGAGCGCCGGCGGATCCGACCTGGTCACACCGGCGCGAAATCAGACGTTGTCGCGCACGGTAACCGCACGCAGGACGCTCCCCAGCAGAAAGCGCCCTGTGCAGTATAGGGTGATGCGCCCGCGCTGCGCTCGTCTCGAGCTGGCAAGCACGCAAACCCCACGAATCGCCGCACGTTTCCGCACATGCGCAGCAAGGCTTATGGTATTCGACGGGCAATCGTCCAAGAGCCAAGCGTATGGGAACGAAAAAAATGCGTGAATGTCGAATACCTATACCCCGTGGGGGTATATGATGTTGCAGAACCGCGCCTTCACTCGGAGGCGTCCGGGCGATGCGAACCGGAAAGGAAGCCGTCATGGCACATGAAACATTTGATGTGGGAGGCATGACCTGCGCCGCGTGCCAAGCCCATGTGGAGAAGGCGGTCTGCAAGCTGGAAGGCGTGCAGGAGGTTGCGGTGAACCTGCTCTCGGGCTCCATGACCGTGGATTTCGACGAGGACGCCCTCACCGATCAGGATATCTGCGATGCCGTGGACCGCGCCGGCTACTCCGCCGCACCCGTTGCGCAAGCGGGAGCGAGCGCATCCGGCGGCGCTGCCGGACCGACCATCGCCGCGCGTCTGGAGTCACCGACCAGAAAGCTCGAGGTCGCCGCACGCTCCATGCGCACGCGCCTCATCACGTCGTTTGTCTTCTGGACGCCGTTGTTCTACATCGGCATGGGTCATATGCTCGGATGGCCGGTGCCCGCGATCTTCAGCGACCCCAGCTACTCCATGACGCTCGCCCTCACCGAGCTCATGCTCGTCCTGCCCATCATCTACGTGAACCGCGCCTATTTCATCAACGGCTTCAAGTCGATGGCGCACGGAGCGCCCACCATGGACGCGCTCATCGCCATCGGCGCTGCGGCAAGCGTCGGCTGGTCGGTGTACGCAATGTTCCTGATGGCGGCCTCGCTTGCCGGCGGCGACACGCACGGCGCGCATATGATCGCCATGGACAACCTCTACTTCGAAAGCGCTGGGACCATCCTCACGCTCGTCACCGTGGGCAAGTACCTTGAGACCCGCAGCAAATCCAAGACCGGCGGAGCCATCGAGAAGCTCATCGACCTCGCGCCCAAGACCGCCACGCGACTCGCTGCCGACGGTACGGAAGAAACGCTACCCGTAGAGGCGATCCAGCTCGGCGACACCGTCGTCGTGCGCCCGGGCGAGTCGATCCCCGTCGACGGTATCGTGCTCGAAGGGACCTCCGCTGTGGATGAAAGCGCGCTCACCGGCGAATCGATCCCCGTGGAGAAGGTGCCGGGAGCCACCGTGAACGCGGCGACCATCAACCGCACGGGATCGTTCACCTTCCGCGCGACACGCGTGGGGCAAGACACCGCGCTCGCCAAGATCATCAAGCTTGTTGAGGATGCCAACGCCACCAAGGCGCCGATCGCACGCCTCGCCGACAAGGTAGCCGGCGTATTCGTGCCCGCCGTACTCGGTATCGCAGCCCTCACATTCGTCGCATGGCTCGTCGCAGGCGGGTCGGTGAACGAGGCGCTCACCGCCGCCGTCGCGGTCGTGGTGATCAGCTGCCCGTGCGCACTCGGCCTCGCCACGCCCGTCGCCATCATGGTTGGTACCGGCAAGGGTGCCGAAATGGGCGTGCTCTTCAAGAGCGCGGAGGCGCTCGAGACCCTGCACGACGTCGATACCGTGGTCCTCGATAAAACGGGCACCGTCACGAAGGGCGCACCTACGGTAACCGACGTGATCCCCGCGATGCGCGCGGACGGCACACCCGTCATGAGTGCAAAGGCGCTGATGAAACTCGCTGCAGCGCTGGAGAAGAGGAGCGAGCACCCGCTTGCCGAGGCCATCATGGCGCATGCGGACGAGATGGGCATCGTCGCGCGCACGGTCGAGGACTTCCGGGCGATACCGGGCCGCGGCGTGACCGCGCGCGAAGGGCAAAGCCCCATCGCCGCCGGAAACGTCGCCCTGATGGCCGAGCTCGGCATCAAGGTACCCGCTGCGGAACTCGAGCGATTCGCTCGCGAAGGAAAGACACCGCTCTTCTTTGCCCGCAACGGCGAGCTTGCCGGCACCATCGCCGTTGCCGACGAGGTAAAGCCAACGAGCGCCGCTGCCATACGGGCCTTGTCCGAGCTGGGCGTGAAGACCATCATGCTCACTGGCGACAACCGTCTCACAGCCAAGGCCATCGCCGCCGACGTGGGGCTCGAGAGCGAAAACGTCGTCGCAGACGTCATGCCCCAGGACAAGGAGCGCCACGTACGCGAGCTGCAAGAGGGCGGCAGGCGCGTGGCCATGGTGGGCGACGGCATCAACGACTCCCCCGCCCTCGCCCGTGCCGACGTGGGCCTTGCCATCGGCGCCGGTGCCGACATAGCGAAAGAGGGAGCCGACGTGGTGCTCATGAGAAGCGATCTTCTGGATGTTGCACGAGCCATCGAGCTTTCGCGCGGCGTGATACGAAACATCAAGGAGGACCTGTTCTGGGCGCTCTTCTACAACGCCTGCGGCATCCCGCTCGCAGCCGGCGTGTTCTACCCGCTTCTGGGCTGGCAGCTCTCGCCCATGTTCGGAGCGGCGGCCATGAGCCTGTCGAGCATCTGCGTTGTCACGAACGCCCTGCGCTTGCGTGGGTTCCGTCCCAAGGTCACCGACCGCATCGCCGCGGCGTGATAGGCTAGAAAAAATCCTGCATACGAAAGGACCGATCATGAAGTACATCATCCACACCGAGGGACTCCATTGCGGCCACTGCGACGCCGCCGTCGAGACCGAGCTGATGAAGGTCGCTGGCGTGACCGACGCCGATGCCGATCATGAGGTAAACGTTGTCGAGGTCGAGGCTGCAAACGAGATCGACCCCGCCTCCCTCTCCGCCGCTGTCGAGGTCGCCGGCTTCAAGACGGTCTCCATCGAGGCGGCTTAGGATGCAGGCAGACAAGGCAAAGACCCTGCGCCTGCTCAAGACCGCACGCGGCCAAATCGACGGCATCATGCGCATGGTCGAGGAGGATCGCTACTGCATCGACATCTCAACCCAGCTCATGGCAACGCAGTCCATGCTCGCGCGCATCAATGCCGACGTGCTGAAAGCGCACATCGACCACTGCGTGCGCACCGCCGTGGAAAGCGGCACCGAGGCTGAAAAGGAGAGCAAGCTCGCAGAGGTTGAGCACGTCATCGACAAGCTCGCCCGCTAATTCGCAGGCAGACCTCCTAGCAGGCTGCCGCCTACCTGGCGGCCCGGTAAGCAGGCGGGTATGCAGCCCGTAGACGGTTCCGTGCGTATGCACGGGATTTGCCCACTAGACGTGTTTGCCGCAATCCTTCCCGGGTACAACCGGATGGATGCAACAGCCCCGCACCTGAGAACTGGTGCGGGGCGCCTACTGAACGACGGGATAGCCAGACATGCAAGACTTCATGAACGGACGCTACGGCGTCGACGACCTTTCCACTGCGCTGAGCGCCACCGGCGTGGTGCTCGCCATCTTGGGTACCCTGTTCTCCGTCCGCCCGCTCTCGTGGATAGCGATCGCCGTGCTCGCCGTCGCCCTGGTGCGCGCCCTCTCGAAGAACCACGCGGCGCGACACCGCGAAAACGAGGCGTTTCGCTCATTCATATCCAAGGTTCCGGGACTCGGCTCCCTCCTGTCGCGCACGGGCAGCCCCCGCAGCCAGGCCTCATCGGCGAATTTCGAGCGTGCCAAGCGCACGGCAAGCACCATGTGGAAGAACCGCAAGACCACGCGCTACCTTAAGTGCAAGACCTGCGGGCAGATCCTCTCCGTTCCGCGCGGCAAGGGCAAGATCCGCGTGACCTGCCCCAAATGCGGCACCAAGGTCGATATCCGCTCGTAGCTCTCCCCACCAACCCTCCATAAGCTGCAACGGTTCCCCCATGAAGATTCCGCGAATATCAGACGGGTGCCGGCGCAGCACTGCTCACCAGAAGCCGTGCGCCGAGCCCTTTCACCGGCACGGGAACGTTTCTGGGACGCCGCAGGTAAGCTTTCTGTTGGATTCAGGCTAGAGAACCGGGCGATCCTGTTTGAACGCCGGGCATGCCGCACGCGCACCGCCGGTACACTCCCCTCACATAAGCACCGCAGATGGGAGGGATATGGACCGTCATGCAATCGTTACGAGCGATCTCGATGTCGTTGGCCGCTATTGGAACGACCGCAAATTCGAGTTCTTGGGACCTGCGAACGATCTCTTCTTGAGCTTCGTCGATCCGGCGTTCTGCCATGGCGAGGAGCCTCGCATGGAACCCGATGACCTGAATATGCTCTTCACCAACTGGCTGTTGTTCGAATTCCCCGTCTTCGACAGAAAGACCCCGCTTGAGGAATTCATCGCACACCCTCCCAAAGGCAGTGACCCAACGCGGTTGATGCGGCTCGAGCAAGTTGCCCGCACCCAATTCTTCTCGCGTTTTGCAATCCTGGATAAGGACCCCGGTACGGGCGTGGCAGCCCTCTCCGACGTGGTCACCAAACGGCGCTATGACGTTTCCGACCCCTTTCTTTGCGAGAAGGGACGCTGGAAGGACGGCTCGATCGGCATGAGGATCGCATGCGTCGACGGCTACTGGCATATCGTAGGTCAAACACGTCTCTACGACCGTGCACGCCCCGAGCACACCGACCGCGACGGACCGGGCTTTTTCCACGAAGAAGACCGCATCCTGCGACCCGAAGCTCAGCATATGGGCTTCTACCTGCGAATGCTTCGCGACATCATCGGTATCGAAGGCAGGTACCGGCACACCACCTCCATTCGTCACGACACCGAAACCGCCGCCGGAAAGCCGCAGCCGTGACGCGTCGCGGAGCACATGCTACCATGCGAACGACATGACCCGAGCACCGAGGGAATGAGGCTTTATGGAACGTCCCAACGCATGGAAATCCTATACCGGCGCAGATCTTAGCAAGCTCGAGGAGCTCTGCGGCTCCTATCGCTCGTTCATCAGCGCCCACAAGACCGAGCGCGAATGCGTGACGGGAGCCATCGAGCTCGCACGGCAAGCGGGTTACGTCGACCTCGCCGAAGCCGTCCGCTCGGGACAGCCCCTCAAGCCCGGTGACAAGGTCTACGCCGTGAGCCACTTGAAGACCCTCATGCTCGTGAACCTGGGCACGCGCCCGCTCGAAGAGGGCATGAACATCCTGGGCGCGCACGTCGACTCCCCGCGCCTCGACCTCAAGCAGAACCCGCTCTACGAGGCGGGAGATATGGCCTATCTTGACACGCACTACTACGGCGGCGTGAAGGCCTATCATTGGGTCGCCACTCCGCTCGCGCTCCACGGCGTCGTGTGCAAGAAGGACGGCGCCACCGTCGAGGTCTGCGTGGGCGAGGATGCCGACGATCCCGTGTTCTGCATAAGCGACCTGCTCATCCATCTTGCTTCCGACCAGCTGAAGAAGCCCGCTGCCGAGGCTGTCGACCACGAGAACCTCGACGTGATCGTAGGCGGCAGGCCCGTGCATATCGAGGGCGGCGAGGACGCCGACGCCCCCAAAGAGCCGGTGAAGCAGCTCTTCCTCGATCTGATCAAAGACAAGTACGACATCGACGAGGAGGACTTCCTCTCCGCCGAGATCGAGGTCGTGCCTGCCGGCGCCGCGCGCGAGATGGGCTTCGACCGCTCGATGATCTTGGGCTACGGCCAGGATGACCGCGTCTGCGCCTACACCTCGCTCGTCGCCCAGCTCGAAGTCGATGAGGTCGAGCGAACCTCGTGCACCCTGCTCGTCGACAAGGAGGAAATCGGCTCCGTGGGCGCTTCAGGCATGACGAGCCGCTTCTTCGAGAACGCCGTTGCAGAGATCATGGAGCTCGCTGGCGAGGGCGGCCCGCTCAAGCTGCGCCGCGCGCTCGCGAACTCGCGCATGCTCTCCTCTGATGTCTCTGCTGGGTTCGACGCGCTTTACGCCGACCGCTTCGAGAAGAAGAACGCCGCCGTCATGGGCCACGGCCTGTGCTTCAACAAGTACACGGGCAGCCGCGGCAAGGCTGGGTCGAACGATGCGGATGCCGAGTACCTCGCGCTCGTCCGCGACATCATGGACGAGGCCGGCGTAGCGTTCCAGACCTGCGAGCTGGGGCGCATCGGCGCGGGCGGCGGCGGAACCATCGCCTACATCCTCGCCGAATACGGCATGGACGTAATCGACTCGGGCGTGCCGGTGCTCTCGATGCACGCACTCTGGGAGGTCACGAACAAAGCCGATGTCTTCGAAGCCTACAAGGGTTACAAGGCGTTCATCAGCCGCGCGTAGACAATCCGGGAGGGCACCGATGCAGGTCATCATATCCCCCGCCAAGCAGATGCGCGTGGAGCGCGACGCGTTCGAACCGCGCGGCATCCCGCCGTTCCCCATGCAGACGGAGCGCCTCTATCGCGAGCTTCGTCGCATCGAACGGATAGAGGGCGCCGAGGGCCTCCGCGACCTGTGGAAGGTGAACGACAAGCTCCTCGCCCAAAACATCGAGCTTCTCGATCGCTTCGCTCCCATACACGGCGTGCACGAGCTCGCAGACCCCGTGATTGCCGCGCTCGTCTCCCCCGCCATCTTCTCGTACGTGGGCATTCAGTACCAAAGCCTCGCACCCGAGGTGCTCGACCTCGACGCGCTCGATTGGCTCCAAGGGCACCTGTGGGTCGTCTCGGGCCTCTACGGCTGCGTACGACCCTTCGACGCCATCCAGCCGTACCGCCTTGAAATGGGCGCGAGGCTCGCGGTCGACGAGACGCGCGATCTCTATGGATTCTGGGGCGATGCCATCGCACGGCGAATCGAGGGCTCCAACGAAGCGAAGCTCGACGAGACCACGGGGTCCCCGGCAACAGGAGCTTCTGCCGAGAAGCCAAGCGATGCTGGAGCCTGCGTGGTAAACCTGGCGAGCGTGGAGTACGCCAAGGCAGTGCTCGCACACCTGAGTATGAGCACACAGGTTGTCACCTGCATCTTCGGCGAGGAGCTGCGCGCGGGCAAGCCCATCCAGCGGGCCACCGCCTCGAAGATCGCACGCGGGTCCATGGTCCGCTGGATGGCGGAGCGAGGCTGCCAAGATGCAAGCGAGCTCGCCGCCTTCGATGTGGGCTATCGACTCGCTCCGGAGCTCTCAAGCCCCGACACGCTCGTGTTCATGCGCTAATCCGGGCTAAGCCAGGTAACGCTTGCGCAGCTCCTCCACCTCAGCAGGGGTGATTCCAAGAGCGGCATTGATATAGCCCAGAAGGCTGCCGTAGCGCTCCTCGGCGGCGGCGCGGGCTGCCAGAAGCGCGCTTTCGCGAGCAGGGTAGCTGAAGCTCTGCTGATCAGTGGCGAAGATGTTGGTTGCAAGGTAGTCGGAGACGATATCGTCCCATGCCACCCCGAGCACGGTTTCGATGAGCACAGATGCCAGGCCGCAGCGGTCGCGACCAACCGAGCAGTGCCACAGAGCGGCGCCTTCGTCGCAAGCGATAAGCGTGCGCAGGAATGTGCGGTACCCGATCATGCCCGTCTCGCTCATGAGCAGGTAGCGGTACATCTGCTCGAGCCCGTCGCCCGAGTCGCTGCGCATGGCGCGCTCGAACTCCCGCCGCTCGCGCATGATCTTGTCTTGGGTCTCGCGCTCCTGCGTGATGCCCTCGGCGCTTCGCGCAAGTATGTCAGCATGAACGTAGCATGCATCCGGGAAGGCGTCCATGGGATCGGGCACCTCGATGATCTCTTCGTTGTTACGCAGGTCGACCACCGCGGCGAGATGATAGGCTTCGCGTAAGCGCGTGAGGTCGGCATCGCTCGCGAAACCGAGCGCGCCGGAGCGCAGCAGCAGGCCAGGCTTGATGCGAGCGTTGGCATCGCCCGCAAGTCCGCCCAGGTCGCGCGTGTTGGGCAGATGCCCGAAATCGATCCACCCATAGGTCTCGCGACCCTCGGGACCCGTCGCTGCAGGAACCTCGACGGGGATGGGTGAGCGCGCGGCGATGTCATCGATGCGCCGCGCTATGCGGTCTTGAACCTCCTCGATGCCGCCCGGAGCGGCACCGGCGATGCTTCCGTCCATCGGGTAGCGTTCAAGCGCGCTCGACATAAGTTCCGCCTCTCAGATTCGCAGGTTACTCGCAATCAGTGCACCATTGTGCCACCACAAGGCCACCCAGGCGTCAAGAACGCGTAAAGGCCCGCAGAAACCACGGACGGCGAAGCGCCCCGCAGCGCGAAGCGCGCGAGGCTGCTTTGGAAGGCCCTTGCCACAAGCCCGCAGCTTCGAGGCCGCTATCCTGAGAACTGCTGATCGAGCAGCTTGATGAGGCGCACCATGGTGCCCTGGGCGTCTGTACGCCGGAGGATCTCCACGCTATCGACAAGCAACCGCATCAGGCGAATGCCCCGGCCGCGCTCCTCGGACTCTGCAGGCTCCTCATCGGGTGCGAGCTCGAATCCGCATCCGCGGTCGCATACCTCGATGACCACGCGGTCCCGGTAGGCCCGCATGTTCATGACGCAACCCATGCCAGCCGCATGATCATAAGCGTTGCCGAGCGCCTCGCCGACGGCGAGCGCCGTATCAAATCGAGCCTCGCTCGACATCGGCAGGTCCTCGAGGAGCTCAACGACCCGATGTCGATAGGCCCCCAAATGCTCGATCCCCTCGTGAACCGCAACGGTCTTGCTCCAGCGAGGCAGCTCGTCCGGAGAGAGCACGGGCAGGGGCGGCTTGTCGGCAGCGCTCACATGGAGGATATCGAGCATCCGGGCGATCTGCAGAAACCGAGAGACGCCTGCGGAGACGTTCACCAGCGAGAGCATCCCGCCGGCATTCATGAGCGTCCGGGCGCGCGAGAGCAGGAATGCCAAGCCGGTCGAATCGATGAACCCCACATGAGAGCAGTTGATCAGCATGCGCCGCGCCCCGCCATCGATGAGCGAGTCAACCTCGTCGCGCAAGGCGGGCACCGACGCAATATCGATGTCGCCTGGAGGAGCAAGTACGGCTATGTCGTTCCATTCACGCATACGGAAATGGTTCCCCGCCCAACGAGACCCTATACCGTCGCAGCGGCTTGCTGCGGCTCGGCATCTTGAAGTTGCTCGATAACGGCTGCAGGCGGCGCGTACACGGTGTGGAGGTCCTCGAACTGCAGCGCCACGAGAGCGATGTCGTCCTCAAGCGCCGAACCGGTAAACGAATCGAGCTCATCGAGGACGCGCTGGCAGAGGCCTTTGACAGGCATACCGGCATGTTCGAGCAGAATCGTGCGCAAGCGCTGCTCGCCAAAGAACTCGCCTTCGGGATCGCGAGCTTCGATAGCTCCGTCCGTGTACATGAAGAGAATGTCACCCGGCTCGAAGGTGAACGCGCCGCTCTCGAACGCCATGCTCTCGAAGGCGCCCACCACGCCTGATTGGATGCTCAGCAATTCCACCTCGCCTGCGTGCTCGGGCGTATCGGCGGTAGGACGGGAGCGCACGACCATCGAAGGGGGATGGCCCGCCGAGCAATAGACGGCCTCGCCGCGACGAAGGTCGAGATGGGCGACGAACATCGTCGCGAACGTCTCGACCCGCGAAAACCCCATGAGCATCGAGTTGAGCGATCGCACCATGACGACCGGCGCGGCGCCCTCCCATGCATAGGCGGAAAGCGCGGTTTTGACCAGAGCCGACATGGATGCGGCCTCGATGCCCTTGCCGGATACATCACCCAAGATCATGACAGCGCAGTCATCCGGCATGCGCAAAAGCGTGTAGAAGTCGCCGCCTACCAGCGCCTGGCGCGTAGCGGAGGAATAGAGCGAGTCCGCGATGATACCCGGCACCTCGCCAAGCGAGCTCCTCATACCTACCTGCAGGGTCTGCGCGATACGTCGATCCTCGGTATGGCGACGGGCATCATGCAGGCGCAGCTCGTACTCGTGGGCAAGCCGCACCAGATAGTCGAACTCGATATCGTCGATAGGTTCCTGCGAGCCGTCGCGCAGCAGCAGGAAATAGCGTGCCGGTAGTTCCGAAGAGGGCTCCCCGGGCTCCTGAGCATCGCCGGCGGGAAGAGCCGCGGTGCCTGCAGGAGCCGGGACCGCCGCTGCATCTTCGCCCAGATCGGCAAGAACGCCCTGGCACGGCAGGCCATGGGAATCGAGCCACTCCCCCATGCGCGAGAAGCGGTCGATGCGCGTAAGGCGCACCTGCTCGAGCTCGGGACCGGAGCCAGGCTGCGGCGCAGCCGCAGCGAAGTAGTCGCGAGCCGATGCCGCTACGCGCGCGGCGGGCGCGGTGGTCGAGAAGAAGAGCTGCTCCACCGTGCCGGAGAGCGTGACCTGGCTTCCGCCCTCGAAATCGACTGCGAGGATCCCCTCGGCAGACGCAGCGCCGCCGCGAACGGGCACGAGCGGGCATACATGGCAGTCCAGCACTTGGGCGAGCTCGCGCGTAGCCTCACCCCAAGCCCCTCCGGGCTCCGTTTCGAACATGATGTCGCGCACGCGGCTAAGAGAGCGCTGGAGCTCCGAGGTCCGACGCGACCGCGTGCTCGCGACAAGGCTCATGAGCTCGATGGAGAGGTACTCGCACACAACCTCGATGACGTTGACGTCGTATGCGCGCGGGGTGGTGGGGCGCTTCCAACCAAGCTCTATCACGCCGAGCACCTGTGTCCCGAAAAAGACCGGCACAGCGATGAGCGTCTTGTACGGGGGCATGAAATGGGTGCGCAGCGTGCGTGACTGGCGAGCATCGATATCGTAGAACGAGCCGCTCCGCGCTCCCGCCGCCTCGTCCGCGCGAATCACGGTGAGCCGGCAGGAGCGTCCCTGCCTCAGAACATAGGTGGGAATGCCCACGCCGTAGGGAACGAACTCCGGCACGTAGTCGTGCTCGAGCCCGTGCGAGATGGCGCGCAGCTTGAATCCACCGTTCTCGGAAAAGTAGATCGCGGTGCCATCGGCATCGAGCGCATCGGTGAGCTTATCGAGCACGGTCGCAAGGAGCGTGGGCAAATCATCGGCGCCCACCGTGGACATGATGACCGAGAGGGTGCCCGAAAGGCGCCTGTTGGCGGCTTGAAGCTCCGAGAGGACCCGACGCATCTGGCGATCGTAGGCGTAGCGCTCCTGAAGGCTCCGAAAGGTGACGAGGATGCGCCCGCGAGGCGCCCCGCGCTTGAGCAGGCGCGAGCGGAGCCTTGCCATCGAGGCAAGCTCTGCAGCGCGCACGAGCACCGGCACGAACGAGCCGTCAGCGAGCTTGAGCATAAGCGTGCAATCCGTGCCATCGAGCGGGAAGGGAACACGGTGTCCAGCGGCACGCTCGAACATATCGCTATAGAGCAAATCCTTGATGTCGGTGCCGACGATGCGCTCGCGAGACTCCCCCGCCAAATCGAGCAGGCGACCGTTGACATGGCAGATGGTTCCATCGCCTTCGCAAACAGCCACGGCATCGCTCGTGAGCTCGGTGAGCTTTGAGAGCTCAGAGGCGAGTTCGTCGCGCGCGTACGATTCCACGATCAGCACCTCCATCTGCTGGCGCGCAGCAAAGGAGCCGAAGCACCGACGACGCCGCGCTGCCTCGATAAGAAAAAAGCCTCCGAAGAGGCTTGGGGATTACGTGGTGTCGGAGGCGGGACTTGAACCCGCATGACCGAAAAGTGGTCACTAGCACCTCAAGCTAGCGCGTCTGCCAATTCCGCCACTCCGACAAAAGCAGCAAGGAGTATATTACCCAAATGCCATCTGTTGCGCAAGGGGAATTTTGAGAAAATCTCGCATGACGAAACCAGGGGTCGCGGCGCACCTCCCGCTCCTTGGGCAACAGAGCGCGTCGCGTACCGACGAGAGCCGCTCGTAGCCTAGCGTTCCTCCAGCTCAGCATTGTTGAAATCGGTATTGCCCACAGGGTCCACCGTGAGGTAGGCAACCCGGTCCGAGCCCACCTGGCACTGCGCGTGGTATACGAGCGGAATGACCGGACAGAGCTGCCCGATTTGCGCGTCGACATCCTCGATCAGCGCAAGGCGGGCGGAAGAATCCACCGTAGCGCGCGCTTCATCGAGCAACGCATCGATATCCGCACTCGAGAAACGCGCGTAATTGGACCCGCTGAGCGCAGCCGAATGGAACCATGGGTAGAGCACGCGATCCGCGCAAGCGACCTCGGTCACACAGTCCAAGCGAGCAAGGTCGAAGTTCCCGCTGGCGAGACGCTCATAGAAGACCTGGAGATCAACTGCCTCCAGCGCACACGTCACGCCAAGCTCCTCCATATCGGCGGCGACTGCCTCCATGACATCATCGTGACCGCCGCCCTTGACGTACATGAGGCCGACGGTAAGCGATCTGAGCCCGCCATCTATCGTCGGATAGGAGGTATCGAGCAACTCGGATGCGCGAGCGCGGTCGAGCGCAGCGTAGGCCCAAGAGCCCTCCCGATAACCCGGAACCGGAGGCGGTATGATGCCGTCTGCGGGGATGCGGGTTCCACGGAACACGGTGTCTGCAAGGTAGGAGCGGTCTATGCCCAAGGAAAGGGCACGGCGAACATCGGCATTGGCGAGGGGGCCCGCCGCGTTGTTGCACACCAAGCAATACGTCGCCAGGATCGGCCCGCATACGAAGCGCTGGCCGAGCGTCATGGTGCGACCGTCCTCGGAGCGCCCGTGGCTCGAAGCAGCCTCGCTCGCCTCGTTTACCGGGCAAAAGCTCACGTCGAGCTCACCGGTCTGGAAATCCTGGTACGAGGTGTCCACATCAGGCTCGAGCCTGATCACCACGCGCCCGAGATCCCCGCCCGATGAGAGGTACCCGTCGAACCGAGCAAGCGACAGCGATCCGACGTCCGAGGTCCAATCCCCCTCGAGCAAGAACGGACCGTTGCCCACAGGCTGCGTCGCGAATGCCTCGGGATCGTCGAAGGCGAGCGCGGGGACGGGGACGAATGCGGGATGAGCGAGCACCGTGGCAAAATCCGCATATGGGGCCGACAGCGTAACGACGAGCGTCTCATCATCGGGGCACGAAACGCCCGCGAGCTCGGTCGCGTTGCCCGCAGCAAGCTCATCGTACCCTTGGACGAGGGAGAGATGGTATGCATGCGGCGATACCCCGCGTTCACGAGAAGGCTGGGAGGTCGGATCCACGATACGCTCCCAAGCGCGCTTGAAGTCTGCCGAGGTCACCGCATCTCCGTTGTGGAAAGACGCCTGACGCAGGTGAAACGTAAACGAAAGCGCGTCCTCGGAGACCTCGAAGGAGGACGCGGCGCAGCAGACGAGTTCCCCGGTCCCGTAATCGATGGCCGTCAACGGCTCATACAGCTGGCAGACGACCGTCATTCCACCGTCATCGGCAACGTCGAAGGGATCGATCGACTGCGGCCGGACGATGCCCGCGGTGAACGGCTGCTCGAGCGCGACCTCATCGCTGCCTCGCTGACCTTCGAGAGAGGTGCAACCAGGCATCGCGCCGATAGCCCCGAGCGCAAGCGCACCGCCCACAAAGGCGCGTCGACCGCACAACCGCTCACCCATGTATGCCATTTGCTCGACCTCTCCGCATCGCCGATGACGTCTGCTCGCTTCAGCTTATCAAAAAGGCCGGCGCTCCCGCACCGGCCCATCGAACCCGTATACATGACCCCGGCGTTGCCGGGAAGCTCGCCCTACAGGTAGTCGACGCCGTAGACGCCGCCCTGCGGGAAGAAGAACATGCAGAGCAGAACGCAAACCGCGAACACCACCGCCACGATTACGGTGAGACGGTCGAGGTTGCGCTCCATAACACCGGTAGCGGTGCTGGAATTGTACAGCGAGCTCGCGATCATGTCGGACACGCCGGTGCCTTTACCGGAGTGCATAAGCACCAGGGCGACGAGAGCGACCGCGGAAAGCGCCCACACGACGAAGAGGATGATCTGGAAAGGACCCATGGTTACAGCTCCTGCTGATGGATAGTCGGCCTAACGGTCGGTATGATACCACACCAATCGCTCTCGAGTACGCTCTATGATGAGAACTCGCCGCACTTCATAAGGGCGATATGGTGCATGCTCACCGCGAGCGGCGCGCAACCGGACGCATCGGGCATACCGGGTGCCGTCACGGGAGACGGGCCAGACATATCGGAGCCATCGGAGGCGCCAAGGGCGCTGAAAGCAGCCGGCCCACCGTACACGCACCACCCAGCGAGTGCGCGGAAATCGTCGCGACGACGCACCTGCTCAGGAGCGCTTCGCGCAAGCGAATCGAGTTCGCGACACGCCTGGGTGAACCCCTGCGGACCGTCGGCAGAGCTCATGTCGCCGCCGCAGACCGCAAGCTCGAGGGCAAGTCGCCATGCATCGGGTACGGCGCGCACGGCAAGATAGCTGCCCTTGACGGCGTTGCCGCTCCATGAGGAGGCATAACGCAAAGCAGCCGCCTCCGATGAGCCCGCCCCTTCGCAACGGGCTTGCTCATCAAGGGCTCCCGTTGCGACCGTGTCGCGTAGCGCAAATGCTGCCCGTCCCACCTTAAGTCCCTTCTCCGTAAGCCGCGGACCAACCTGCATCGTTACACGAGCCGTAAGAACCGCAACGAGCAGCACCGCCCAGACCAGCACGGCGGGGCCCTCCCGATCGACCAAACCCGTCACCAGGCCAACGAAGCCAGCAAGCAGCCAGAACATCGTCAGGCGAAACGGCCAGCGGGCAAGGATAGCAGCCTGCTTGAACGACGCTTCTAGATAGCCCTCCTGCCACAAGCGGCGCTCCAACTCCGCATGAAAGGGAGCAAGGTGCTCGATGACCTCACCCCAATGCTTGTCGACCCAGGCAAGCAGGTCGGCCGCACGAACCGCACGCGAACCGGGCCGTGTCCCATCTTCGGGTAGAAGGGCCTCGATAGCCAAGGTGTCCAAGGGATCGAGCATCGCCTCCTCCTTGCAGCGCGCACCCCTATGCGCGGGTTCCGAGCATTCGAGGATCAGCGGAGCATACGGGGCATTCGACGAGCTCCGACGCGACGGGCGAAATGGCGAGGCATCGATCCCGAGCGCCTCGCCCGGCATCGCCTCGCTCCGACAGCTTGATGAAGCGGTATGCAGGCGAAGCACGCCGCGAGCGCTCAGATCCATGAGCGTCGCCAAGGCGCAGTCGAACAGCTGACGCTCCTCCCAGGCACCTCCGTCACCGCAATCGGGATGACCCATGAGCGCCGCCAAAATCGCCGGATGCTGCCCGCGGACCGCATGCAGCGGGTTCGAGCTGACCGCGGGCTCGGGAGCACGCGACGCGCGATAGCCGAGACCGACCACGATTCGCGCAAGCACGAATGCGACCGGGACAGCCGCGATGGCAAGATATGCAAGGACCTCGGCCATGGAAGCCTCCTTTTCGCACCCCTCCCATCCTATAGCCGCTCGCGCATGCCGACGGATTCGCTTACCGAACCATTACGTGCGACGACCCCGCCGGGCTGCTTGAAAGCAGGGCCAAGAGAGCGGTTCTCCATACGGGAGCCCGCGCAGGGCGCACGGAACGCGTAGGGCCCATAGCACGAAAAACGCCCCCTGCTGGATTGGTCAGCAGGGGGCGCATGCAAGCCGTATCAGCGAATGGCAGTCGGCTTACTCCTCGGTTGCGAGCACGCGACCAGTCATCTCGGCGCTGGGCTCGATGCCGGCAAGGGAGAGCATCGTCGGCGCGATATCCGACAGGCGCCCGTCCTCGATACCGGTGAGCTTGGCAGCCGGGTCGACCACGATGAACGGCACGCGGTTGGTGGTGTGGGCGGTGAAGGGATGCTTCTCGCCCGCCTCGTCCACGTCGTACATATGGTCGGCGTTGCCATGGTCGGCGGTGATGAGCGCGAAGCCGCCCTTGGCGAGGATCGCGGGAATCACCTTCGAGAGACCGTCATCGACAGCCTCGACGGCCTTGACGGCCGCATCGAAGACACCGGTGTGGCCAACCATGTCGCAGTTCGCGTAGTTCACGATGTAGAAGTCCGCGCGGTCCTCGTTGATGGCCTCGACGAGCTTCTCGGTGACCTCGGGCTCGGACATCTCGGGCTGCAGATCGTAGGTCGCGACCTTGGGTGAGGGCACGAGCACGCGCTCCTCCCCCTCCTTGGGCTCCTCGACGCCGCCGTTCAGGAAGAACGTCACGTGCGCGTACTTCTCGGTCTCTGCAGTGTGCAGCTGCTTCAAGCCGTTTTGCGCGATAACGTCAGCGAGCACGTTCTCGGGGAAGGTCTTGGGGAAGGCCACCTCGACGTTCTTGAAGGTGTCATCGTACTCCGTCATGGTGACGAAGTGGCTGAGCTTGGGCGCGACCGCACGCTCAAAGCCATCGAAGTCGGGCTCGGTGAAGGCGCGGGTCATCTCGCGGGCGCGGTCGGGGCGGAAGTTGAAGAACACCATCGCGTCGCCGTCGCGCACGCCCTCGTTATGGCAGGCGAAGGGCTCCACGAACTCGTCGCCGCGCTCGTCCTTCTCGTAGTATGCCTTGACGCCCTCGACAGGGTCGATATCGGACTCGGAGGCCTGCGTGATCGCGTCGTAGGCACGTTGCACGCGCTCCCAACGGTTATCGCGGTCCATTGCCCAGTAACGGCCTGAGACCGTGGCGATGCGCGCATCGACGCCCGTGTACTTGGACAGGGCCTCGAGGTTCTCCTTGAGGGTCTCGATGTAACCGGCACCGGAATGCGGGTCCACGTCGCGTCCGTCCATGAAGCAATGAAAGCGGATGCGCTCCACGCCGTGCATGGCAGCAAGCACCGAGAGCACCTCGCCGTGACGCTGCATGGAATGCACGCCGCCCGGCGAGACGAGGCCCAGCAGGTGCACGGTGCCGTTATGCGCCGCGACGTCCTCCATGGCCTTCGCCAAGGTGGGGTTCTCCTCGATGGAACCATCGATGATGGAGTTGTTGATGCGGCTGAGCTCCTGGAACACGATGCGGCCGGCGCCGATGTTGAGATGCCCGACCTCGGAGTTGCCCATCTGGCCCGCAGGAAGGCCCACATCCTCACCCGAAGCGCCGAGCGTGGTGTGCGGGTACTCCTCCCAAAGCTTATCCAGGTAGGGCTTATTGGCCTTGAAGACGGCGTTGTTGTCGCCCGCAGGAGCGAGGCCAAAGCCGTCCATGATGACCAGGAGCGCAGGAAGATGACGCTTGGCCATGACCTACTCGCCCGCCTTCACGACCATCGCGGAGAAGCTATCGGCCTTGAGCGAGGCGCCGCCCACGAGAGCACCGTCGACGTCCTCCTTCTCAAGGAAGCCAGCGATGTTCTCGGGCTTGGCCGAGCCGCCGTAGAGCACGCGGATGCCGCTTGCGATATCCTCGCCGAAGATCTCGACGAGGGTGGCGCGGATGGCGCCGCAGACCTCCTGGGCATCGTCGGCCGTGGCGGTCTTGCCGGTGCCGATGGCCCAGATGGGCTCGTAGGCGATGACGAGCTGGTCGCCGGAGGAAATCTCGACGCCCTCAAGACCGGCCTTGATCTGCGCGGTCACGAACGCGACATGCTCGCCTGCCTCGCGAGTCTCGAGGCTCTCGCCGCAGCAGAAGATCGGGACGATGCCGCCGGCGATGAGCGCCTTGGCCTTCTTGTTCTCGTCCTCGTCGGTCTCCTTGAAGTAGTCGCGGCGCTCGGAGTGGCCGATGATGCAGTAGTCAACGGGCACGCTCTTGAGCATATCGACCGAGGTCTCGCCGGTATAGGCGCCTGAGGCCTCCCAGTAGACGTTCTGAGCGCCCAGCTTGATGGCGCTGTCCTTGATACCGCCCTTGCAGGACACGGGACGCAGGTCCACGGTCGGCGGGCAGACGCACACCTCGACGCCGGCGGGGATCTCGGGCAGGGCCTCGACAAGACCCTGGGCGAGCGCGATGGCGTCGTCGATGCCGTTGTTCATCTTCCAGTTGCCTGCGATGAGGCGGGTGCGCTTACTCTGCGTCATTGAGAGCCTCCACTCCGGGAAGGGCCTTGCCCTCGACGAGCTCCATGGAGGCGCCGCCACCCGTGGAGATCCAGGACATCTTGTCGGCCAGGTTGAACTTGTTCACAGCGGCCACGGAGTCGCCGCCGCCGATGATCGAGGTGCAGCCCTCGTTTGCGGCAACGGCCTCGGCGATGGCCTGGGTGCCATGCGCGAAGTTGTCGAACTCGAAAACGCCCATGGGGCCGTTCCAGAACACGGTCTTGGCACCGGCGATGGCCTCTGCGTAGAGCTTCTCGGTCTCGGGACCGATGTCCATGCCCTCGCGATCATCGGGGATGGCGTCGGAGGCAACGACCTCGGGCACGGCATCCTCGCCGAAGTGATCGGCAACGCGGTTGTCGACCGGGAGCAGGATCTTCACGCCCTTGTCCTCGGCCTTCTTGAGCATCTCGGCCGCACGCTCGACCCAGTCCTCCTCCTTGAGGGAGTTGCCCACGCTCATGCCCTGGGCCAGGAAGAAGGTATAGGCCATGCCGCCGCCGATGATGAGGGTGTCGGCGGAGTCGATGAGGTGATCGAGCACGCCGATCTTGGAGGACACCTTGGAGCCGCCCACGATAGCGACGAAGGGGCGCTCCGGCTCAGCGAAGATCGAGGTCAGGGCGTCGACCTCCTTCTCAAGCAGGAAGCCTGCGACCGCCGGCAGGTACTCGGCCGGTCCCACCACGGAACCCTGGGCACGGTGGGCGGTGCCGAAGGCGTCGAGCACGAAGATGTCGCCATAGGAAGCGAGGGTCTTGGCGATCTCGGGATCGTTCTTCTTCTCGCGCTTATCGAAGCGGACGTTCTCGAGGACGAGGGTATCGCCCGGCTCGAGGGCGGCCACGGCCTCGGCGGCCTTCTCGCCGTAGGTGTCATCGACGAACTTGACCTCGTAACCGGTCAGCTCGGCAAGCTTGTCGGCAGCGGGCTTGAGCGAGAGCTCGGGCTCGGGACCGTCGCCCTTGGGGCGGCCGAGGTGGCTCATGAGCACGATCTTGGCATTGTGCTCCTTGAGGTACTGGATGGTGGGGATGGCTGCCTTGACGCGGGTGTCGTCGGTCACGACGCCGTCTTTCAGCGGCACGTTGAAATCGACGCGCATGAGGACGCGCTTGCCGTCGACATCGATGTCGCGGACGGTCTTCTTGGTGAAAGCCATGTTGACCTACCTTTCACATTGAGCGAACACTTCCGGGGGCGCGATTTGCGCCCCATCATGACAAGGGCGCGACCCGACGTGTTTCACGCCATAAGGCCGCGCCCTCTATCAGACGCCTATATGAGCGCTGCTTGAAGCACGGACTTACGCCACGAACTTCTCGAAGTACTTGATGGTGCGGACCATCTGCGAGGTGTAGGAGTTCTCGTTGTCGTACCAAGAGGTGACCTGAACGAGCGTCTGGCCGTTGCCGAGCGGGGCGCACATGGTCTGGGTGGCATCGAAGATCGAGCCGTGGGTCTCGCCGATGATGTCTGTGGAGACGATGTCATCCTCGTTGTAGGCGA